>Ga0126379_10000026_pt1 | contig 67774 bp, 62 predicted proteins | sample PanSoiMetPlot_24_FD_92640 | JGI IMG/M metagenome (GOLD analysis project Ga0126379, IMG submission 92640) | Tropical forest soil microbial communities from Panama - MetaG Plot_24 | ecosystem: Environmental > Terrestrial > Soil > Tropical forest > Bulk soil | place: Panama | collected 2016-02-17
CGCGGAGCCAACAGGCCGGTGCAGGATTTGGCGCGGCGCCGCCAGCCACAGAACCGGGCCAGAATCAGCCAAGCGCAATTAGATTTGTGCTGCTTCTCTCCGACGTGCGGTCGCCACCATCTGACGAACACTACGTGGCAGGAGAAGGAAATCCGCCCATTCCGCTGGAGCCGGATCGACTTTCAGAAGCGTTCACCGGATGGGCACAATTGGGTACAGTGCTCCACAGCCATATTTTGATTTATGGTGGGCCTTAGTTGACGATCTTAGAACTCTTCCGCTGGGCACTTTCAGCGAAGAGAGGGATTCGGACTTCAACTCAGGAGTAGCCGATGCCGAACTCTTTCGCCAGCATCGCCAACCGGGGATCAGCCGTCCACAGTTTCAGGCGCCCGACCAGCGCAGACGCCAGTAGGTGGGCATCGATCCAGCCAATCCCGCGGCCATGTAGCCGGCGCTCGCGCACAAACACAACGACTTCGCCGTGAGTCGCCATGGGCGCCTGATGCATTTGCTCGTAGCTGGCCAGCAACTGTTTCCGCCCGCCCTTATCCCCGATGAGGAGTTCTCCATAGACGAAGTCGTGGCCGCTCACCTCGTCGCGGCTCAAAAGGCGGTCCAGTTCAGCCGCATACGGTGCCCGGTTCGACAGGAACCGAATCCAGACGGAGGTGTCGACCAGGACAATCATGCGGCGGAGTGCGCGGTTGATGCAGCGCGCTCACGTCGGCGAGGCACGTCTCGAGCGCCTGGCTCCGTCCCCCGAAGGGCACGAAGTCGTTGATAGGCTGCTTGACGGATTAGGGCCTCAAGACCGAGCCTGACTGTGTCAGTATCGGTCTTCGCCCTGGAGGCTGACTTCGCGTCTCGCAACAGAGCGTCGTCGATATGCAAGGTCTTTTTCATACATATCATTCTACCATATTTGTATGGCAGAATGAGCCCCACTCTTGTTCGTATTGGCACGCGCGGTCAGTTAACTTGCGAGGGGTATGGCAAAAAGCAGCCCAGATCCACAAACTTTGGAAAGATTGATGGAGGCCCATTGGACGCCGTCGCTCTACATCCCGCGCAGACAGTTCTTAGAGCAGGTGTAAACCAAAATGTGCACCAACCTCAAACCATGACGAGAGACACTCTGCTGATTGACCCAACTGAAACTGGTGGGCCCTAGCTAGTTGAGGGTTTTAGAACCGCTGAGCTGGAAGCTAAGCAGCTTCCTGCTGTTTTTATGAATGGCGGCCCAGTGGGATGACCAAGGCGTGGGGGATCCGGCGGTCCAGCGTCGTCAAAACAGCCTCGTTGGCCCTGGCGAGTTCTGCAAGGTGCCCGTCGGTGGTTTGCTTTGGAGTTCGGACCCATCTGGGGAGACGGGAGATGTCGTGGTCATCGGGAATGAAAATCCAACGCACCCCATCGGTATTTTTCACCTTGAGCAAGAGTTCGCGCGCCTGCGCGACCGACGAGCCGTATTGTTGAGCCTGTCCTAGCACACGCACGCAGCCTAATTCGGTGATGGAACACGTTGCCAGTTCGCCTCTTGCGCCAAGGCGTTCCACCCAACTTGCAACCCGCGCATGGAACTCATGCTCCAATACGACGAGTGCAAGCAGGGCATTCACGTCCAATAGATATCTCATGGAAAATCGGAGAGGATTTCGCGCACTTGTGCGCTCGTCAGCTTCGGAGCCTTTGGACCGGCGGTTAGAACCGGCAAACCAGTGACCGGATCTCGAATGATTCGTGCGTTTCGCGGGCGAACTTTTCGCGGAGTCAGAACAATATGTTGTCCTTGGACTCTCGCCTCCAGCAAATCACCTGGTTGCAGTCCGAGTTTGCGCCGGATACTAGTGGGGACGACAACTTGCCCCTTTGTTGAAACTGTTGTGCGCATGGTAAGACAATCTTACCATGAATGAGGTCTGTGAGGTGGGCCTGGGTGGACTTGAACCACCGACCTCGCGCTTATCAGGCTAGCACGGTTAGGTTTCACAATAACTTACAAGACTGCGGGGACTGCCAAACGCCGCGTAAGTCGCTGAAAACGTCGCAAATTGTGGGTTGGCTTGTGGGTTGGATATTTCTCTACTCCGACGTCGATCATCATTGAATTTCAGCAGTCGCTAACTCTTCCTGACGATACCTGTCGCGGTAGGGACGGCCATCGCTGGTCGCCCCCCGCACAGATCCGTACAAGCGCGTTTACACATACGGCTCTTACCAAGGATGGGTCACGGCAAAGCGAGCCATAGGGTACGGATGCAGAGTGCGAGGTCGTGGAATCCATCGGTTCAAGAGGGGGTAAAGACGATCCCAGCGCACCTGGGCGCGCTGACTGCGACGGACCAGCACGCTCCGCCAGAGCCAGCAAACGCGACGACTGAAGATACGCAGCTGAGTCGTGTTGCCCGGAACAGCGTGATGGTTAGTGGCCCAGCACAACCTTATGAAGCCACGCACCGACCTCCGTCGTGCGATGATGCTTCCGGCGTTAAAGCTCAGCCTTGATGGCCTTGAGCTTCGCTACCATTCGCTTCTTCGCCGTGATCCGCCAGACGGTAAAGGCTCCATTGGTCTTGCGCTGCCCGCACACAGGACAGTCCCGGGGACATGCGTTTCGCTCTGCGTTCTGCTTCTGACTTTGTTAGTGGCCGCCTGAAGTGCCAAGGTCAGCGCGCAGAGCGCGGAAACAGCTCTCGTTCCCCTCCACGCTAATCCGGAGTTGCAAGGATGTTTACGCCATTCGGGAAATAGCTCGCCGCCCCTGTTGGCGTGCCTGACGTCAGGTTTGCGACTGCCGTTAGAGCCGGGCACCCAGTAGCAGGCGGACCGGCACTTACCGTCTGGCCGTTGGTATAGCATACCGATTGGCCGGGGGCCAAGTTGAATGGGCCAAAGGCCGCGGTGGAGGGTGCACCACTAGCAGTCTCGGCCACGTTGACGTTACTCAGATTGTCGTTGCCAGTGTTCGTGACCTCACCGGTATAGTCCACTCGGACCTCGACCACGTTGCCGCTCACTTGGAAATTGGTCACGCAGCGTTTGGCCACGGAAAGCCCCGGAGCGGGTGTGCAGCCGCCCCCAGGGGCGTCGGTGCTGGTAACTACACCAGTATCGGCGCTAACGGCTGGGGTTGTCCCACTCGGACTGGTGTCCGCCGTGGCCGTTGCCTGGTTCGTCGCTGGGTGGTTAGTCATAGTGAACGTCGCGCTGGTGCCAGTTGTTATGGCGCAATCCGTGGAGAGCGGTACACCTCCGAATACCTTCGACGTGCCCTTGGGGAGCGTGCCGCAGTCATAGTTTTGTCCCCTTACATCCACGACCTTGACGTTGAAAAGGTCGCCGCCGCCATCATTAATGACGTTACCGCTGTACGAGTAATTGAAAGACCCGCCAGCGTTGAAGGTCGTGCACGCAACCGTCTTGTTCATCGACATATGGCACTCGGGGAAGCTTCCGACTAAGAAGTCTTTAAGAACGGCAGTCGTGGATTGCGACGAGCGCGTCTCAAAGAGGAAGCTCGCGAAACAGGGAGCCGCCGCCCCGCCAAGCAGATTTGTGAGGTCGATTCCGCCCTCATAGAATGCGCCGGCTGGGGCGTTGTTGGCGCCGATTCCGAACTTGGGCGCGTACGGCCAGCCGAGCGTAATTTGCTGGTTGTTGACTACGGCGCACGCTGGAGTGTCGGAGGTACAAGTCCCTGTGGATCCCACGGTCAAATCGACGAACAATGCGAAGAGGTTTTGGGCCGCGCAGACGTTCACCTGGCCAGAACCGCTAATGTTTGGATAATTAGAGTTGGGGCACGCTCCGGGATTCCACTGGTACACGCTGATCGTGGACGTGCCACCACCCACAGTAAACGCGGAGACAATCAAAATATCCCCCGTCGTGTGCACGCCGCTAAAGACTCCCTTGCTGGCACCGCCGGGAATAGAGATATTCTGTTGGAAAAACCAGATGCCGATATTGGAGTCACCATTGACAGCGAAACGCTCTGCGCCGAATACAAGGATGCTATCTCCGCCTTGGTTAGCTGGACCTGTGTAAGAAGCGGCGTAGCCGTGAGTGAGGGTATCCTTGTCCGGCGTGGAACTGGTTGTAAAGGCCACTGAGAAACGTCGAGGCCGTCCTTGGAGCCGCCGGTGGTGAAGTTGGGCTGACCCGGCGCGCCAACCAGGAATCCGTAAGCACCAAAGGAAGCCCCACCGGACGCGCACACCGCAGTGGGGGTCGTGCTGTTAGCCGTCTTGCCCCCGTTCAGCGTATCCCAGTCGCAGTTGATCGCGTTGGGAATGCCATAAGTGCTGCCTGTCGCCGAATCGCCATCGATCTCGAAGATGCTGGTGGGCGCGGTCATCGCCCAGACAGCAACAGCAAACAAGAGAAGGATGGCCGACAACGGCAGAAAACGCTTCGGCAAAAAACATCGGATGGAACGCAAGATCTTGGTTCGCATTCTGTGTTTCTCCTTTTGTGTTGCTTCCTTCGGGGCTAGGCTGGTTCGCATTGAGGCCCCGAGGAAGTTTTTGTCGATAAGCGGAAAAATTGATCGCTCTGCGGAGCGCGGAGAGAATGAGCCCGTTGCGGAAAGTTCACAATGGCCCAGAGGTGGTGGCACGCTGCGGCACCTTGGTGCCATAGGCAGACTTTTTCCGGTTGCAGAGAATCCATCTGCGAAGAACTGAGAAAGTACGGATGCGATGGCGGCGGTGGCTCAGGCGGCAGGTATTAGACCTCGGCCGATAGCCAAGATCGCGAGTTCCAGCCGGTTCGAGACACCCAGTTTGTCAAAGATATTCGTGAGATGGTGTTGACAGTATTGTCGCTGATCGAGAATCTTTGGGCCACGTCCTTGTTGGTATGCCCGCTGGCAATGGCAATAACAATTTCCAATTCCCGCGTGGTGAGAGGTGCGGTTTTCTGCTTCCCGTGAGGATCAGCCGAGCCGCTGTAAAGCACGCGCAGCAAATCCGAGATGTTGGGTACCCAGCACTCCCCCGCCATGACCATGCGGATGCTCTTTACGTAGGTCTTTGCGACCGCGGTTTTCAGCACTACGCCGCGCACTCCGAGTTGCAAGGCGTCGATAATCTGTTGTTTATCGGCATCCGCGGCCAGCAGGAGGATCGTGTGCAGGCCGGGATGAGCGCGAGCGATCTCCCCAAGAACTTGTGCTCCTAAGTTGCCCTTCGCAGCTGGGTTAATTAGAAGGATGTGCGGTTTCAGCTTATTAGCAAGCGTCAGCGCCTCTGCGCCATCCGCAGCTTCGCCAACGACATGCAGATCGGCTTCAGGCTGCAAGAGCATTCGCAATCCATACCTAAAGACTGGATGGCCGTCCGCGATCAATACTCGAATGCGCCGGCGTTTTCCGTGCATCCAACGAGAACGCAAGAAGAGTATTGAGCTATTCTCGTCCCGCTGACGGGGCCAAAGGGTGACCTGTTCCCGACATACCCGCCTTCCATCTTTTTAGTCTTTAGCTTGCGGTCAAGATAGGAAATTCAAGCAAATCGAAATAAGCTATACGGCTCATAAGGGCCGTCAGGGCTCTTTCGGCAGGGGACAATTCCTCCATTGCGGGAGGAGAGCATCAGCCAGGAACCGACGTGATCGAGCAAAGCCCTCAGCGATCACCCTAGAAGTAATCTCGAGCAGAGGCAATCCGGTGAAAACCTGATGCCAAGCGCGATACTGAGTAACTCATTATAGAGGAACGGTTCATTCCTAATGGTAGCGGGCACGCGCTCTGCGATGCGTGGCCGAAATATAACGCAAACGCGGTGCCACTCGGGTCTTCGAGGCCCACTCGTCGTCGGCGTTCTTCCACGACCGCTGCGTGGCAACGGACAGAACCAGCAACTTTTTAGAATTCGAAATCAATGGAAAGAGGAAAATGACAAGCGGAAATTGAATATGACGGATGCACAGCTTTAGATCTTCTGTGCTTCCCGTGCCCGCCCAATGAATTCACAGAGAGACGACCGAGAGCGCACCATGTTCCTTCCCGCTGGGCCGGACGGTGATTTCCACGTCTTGACGCAATGCCGTCAGAAATTCCATCAGGCGTCCCACTGAGAAGTTGCCTGCCCGATTCCGCATCAGCAAAGAGACTTGAGGTTGCTGCACGCCGAGAATTTTGGCGATCTCGACTTGTGTCATACCGCTGTTCTTGAGGATTGTATAGATTTGCAGAGTGAGCTGCGCCTTAAGCAATTCCTGTTCGGGATTGGGAAGGCCAAGGTCCGCAAAGACGTTTCCGCTGCTTTCGGTAACATGAGCTTCGCGCTTGCTTGTTTTTTTCGCTTTGGACTTCATTTCAGTTCTGCCTTTCGCTGTGGTCCCGTTCGGCTTCCGCGAGCCGCCGCTTAATCAGATCAATCTCGCTTGTTGGTGTCGCGATGCCTTTCGTGGACTTCTTCTGAAATACGAGCAAAACATAAATGGCGTCCTCGAAACGCACGGTATAAACGGCTCGCCAGGCATTCCCGTGGTGCGCAGCTACAATTTCGAGCACGCTAGCTCCGCCAAAGCCTTTGAGCGGTTTAGCCGCAGGATCGATTCCGCCTTCCTGGGCTATAAAGAGTGCATGCCCAATGTCGATCCTGACCGCACGAGGAAAGGAACGTAAGTCCCGCAGAAATGTTCCAATCCACCGGATGGGCTTCAGTCCGCCATTCATCTGTATACCAGTATACGTATATTCTTATGTTTGGTCAAATCTTACCTCCGCTGCCCTGCATAGCTGAAATGGGACTGTTAGCAGCACCATACACGAGGACAGCTATTAAATTCTATATGTAATTCGTACTTGACATAATGAACGCTATGGCATATCCTAGACTCTTTCGGGGAGGTCCTAAATGCCCCTTCTAAGCTTTCAAGATAGCCTGGCCAACCGCCGCAAGGCTGTGCTTCTAGTCTTCTATACTGCGGCACTCTTCTCTGCTTGCACCATCGGTCTTGTTGGAAAGATCCCGTCGTTCCGCACCCTACTACTCGCTCTTGCGATTGCCGGTGCTGCTGTCTCTGTTGTATTCCTACTGCGTTTTCTCCGCGCGAATGACGAACGCGAGCAGCGGATCAACTATCAGGCTCTGACGTTTGCCTTTACCGCGACTCTGATTTTTTCTCTGACGATTGGCTTTCTGCAGAGCTTCGGATTCCACCACGTCTCCTGGCTTGGTATTCCCGTTTTGATGGTAGTCCTCTGGAGTATTGGACTCATTTTTCATTCGTGGCGGTACTGATGAAGACGAGGCTACGTGTGTTGAGGGCGGAAAAGGAATGGTCGCAAGCGGAGCTGGCGACCCATGTAGGCGTCGCTCGTGGCACGATCAACGCCATTGAAACGGGCAAATACGACCCAAGTCTGCCACTGGCTTTCAAGATTGCACGCGCTTTTGGAAAGAACGTGGAAGAGGTTTTTTTGTATCCCGATGAGCAGGGCCCGGCATCGCCCCAGAAAGTCTGAGTTTCGGCCTTAGCAGAAACAAGCACCACGATGTACGCCTGTTCACAATACCGGGTTCGTTTCTTCTCTCGTCAATCGAAGTCTGTTCCTATTCTCTCGCCGAAATAACTTTATGGAGTTCTTTCATGGACCGTCCCTATGGCATTTCTGACTTTGCTTTCCCAACTCGATGGGACCGAGAGTTTGGCCCTGACGTAGTGGAACGAGCAGGGCGAGGGTCGGAGAGGGCTGCGGGCCAGGTGCAACCCGGGGCGCGAAACGGGCCCAGCCCCCATTCGGTCTCGAAGCGGGTTCGACCGCTCTCGAACGATCTACCGAGGCCGCCACCGGGATTATTCGCTTCGCGAATCGGAAGTTCGCACACTGACCGATGAGGCAAGTTCCGTGTCGTGCCGGCAGACGATCTCGCCCGCTTCGGTTATAACGGGGCGCCTTGCGCGCGTCCGAGATGCTCGCGCTTCGGTGGAGCGATCTGTTGTGGGAGGAAGGACGGATACGGGTGTCCAAGCGCTGGGCGAAGGGTGAGGACGGCGCGACAAAAACCGAAGCATCGGATGGCTACGTTCCACTGCACGCCGTGCTCGCGCATTTCCTGCGTGAGTGGCGGGCACGGACGCCGTTTGCCGCCGATGAAGATTTTGTCTTTCCGTCTTTAAGGGCAAAGGGCCGCGTTCCCCTCTCCGCATCTATCTTCGTTGCTGATCATCTCCGGCCGGCAGCAAAGAAGGTCGGGATATGTATAAAGGATGGCCAGCGGTTCGGGCTTCACAACTTACGTCACAGCCTAAGCAACTGGCTAGTGAACAAGGCAAAGATCGAACCCAAAACCGTGCAGGGAATCTTGCGTCACAGCAGAATCCAGACGACGCTCGATCTCTACACACAGGAAGACAGCGACGAAACACGAGCGGCGCAGGGAGAGTATTTGATGGCGCTCGGAGTCAGTACGAGTACGGTGCAGTAACGTGTGGGTTGAGGTTTTTGGCGTGACACCCGGTAAGCCATTGAAACTAATGGTGGGCCTGGGTGGACTTGAACCACCGACCTCGCCCTTATCAGGGGCGCGCTCTAGCCACCTGAGCTACAGGCCCGTGTGGAATGGACTTTGTAATCTTAACACGCCCCCGTGGTTTCTTCTAACTTCTACCCTGCAACCTCTAACCTGTAGCAAACTACTGCACAAAACCCACGTTCGGCATCGGCCCGCCCTCTGGAGCTTCCTTGATGGCCCCGAATTGGGCTTCATAGCGGCTTAGGTTCTCTCCCAGCGCCCGCCAAATGCGTTTGGCGTGCCCCGGGCTGACGATCGAACTGCTCAAGAGCTTCCCCTGCGTCCCATTGGGAAAAACGTAAATAAAATTCAGCGTGAACTCTTCCAGATTGTGGTGAATCATCACCAGGTTGCTGTACTGCCCTTGCAACTCTTTTTCGTCCGCCTTGATTTGTACTTGTCCCGGCGCTGGCTGCTGTTGATCCATCTCATTTCGCTCCCGAAATGCTTCCTCGACGTTACCACAAGCCACTCATCGCTGCTTGGCTCCTTGCGTCGTGCCTCGGCTTGCGCCTGCAACTAAAAGACCAGCAAAGAGCCTATTGACACGCGATTATATTAAGTGTAGTTTAGGAATGTTATTTAGCATAGTTAACTTCGTCCATGGAACCTGTTACCACGCCACAACTCGAGTCGGACCCGCCCTCCACAACTGAATCCGGCACGCGCCTGCTCCCGACCACAGCGGACCTCCGTGCGCGCATGTCTCACCCGTCTTTGCCGGAAGCTCATCGCTCAATTCCCATCGCTTCGGGGGCATCCTGGCTCCGAAAGATTCTCGCGTTTGCGGGCCCCGGCTATCTCGTCGCGGTCGGCTATATGGATCCGGGCAACTGGGCTACTGACCTGGGCGGCGGCTCGAAATTCGGCTACACGCTTCTCAGTGTCATCCTGATCAGCAATCTGATGGCGATGTTCCTGCAAGCTCTCTCGGCAAAGCTTGGAATCGCCACCGGTCGCGATCTCGCCCAAGCCTGCCGTGAGCGCTACTCGCCCCGCATTTCCCTTTTCCTTTGGATCGTCTGCGAAATCGCAATCGCCGCTTGCGACCTAGCAGAAGTTCTTGGCTCGGCGGTTGCGTTGAAGCTGCTCTTCGGCTTGCCTCTGTTAGCGGGGGTCCTCATCACCGCTCTCGACGTTCTTCTTGTTCTCGCGTTGCAAGGCCGCGGCTTCCGCCTCGTGGAAGCTTTTGTGGTCACGCTGATTGCCACAATCGCCGCTTGCTTTGCTTATGAAATCTTTTTCGCGCATCCACTCTGGCGCGAAGCAGCCATCGGCTTTCTCCCGCGCGCGGAAATCCTGCGCAACCGCGAAATGCTCTACATCGCCATCGGCATCCTCGGCGCCACCGTTATGCCGCACAATCTTTATCTTCATTCCAGCATCGTGCAGACGCGCGCTTTCGGCGTCTCCACGAGCGACCGCCGCGAGGCCATTCGCTATGCCGTTTTTGATTCCACCGTCGCACTCGCCTTCGCGCTTTTCATCAACGCCGCGATCCTCGTTCTCGGCGCCGCTGCGTTTCACACGCGCGGCTTGAACAACGTTGCGGAAATCGCCGACGCCTACAAGCTCCTCAGCCCCGTCCTGGGAGCCAGCCTCGCCAGCACGCTCTTCGCGTGCGCCCTGCTTGCCTCCGGCCAGAACTCCACACTCACAGGCACGCTCGCTGGTCAAATCGTCATGGAAGGCTTCCTGAATCTTCGTTTAAAGCCCTGGCTGCGCCGCCTCATCACGCGCGCCATTGCGATCATTCCGGCAGCTCTGGTGATCGGCATTGCCGGCGAGAACAGAGTCACTTCGCTGCTGATTCTCAGCCAGGTCGTCTTGAGTTTTCAGTTGCCCTTCGCCGTGATTCCTCTTATCCAATTCACTGCCGACCGCTCAAAGATGGGCGAGTTCGCCAACTCACGCGTCGTCACCGTCCTCGCCTGGATCGTCGCCATCGCCATCCTCTTCTTCAACGCCGAACTCCTCTGGCTCATCTTCCGCGGCGCATAGCCCCTTCTCGGTGTTCTGTGTGCCTCTTCCATCTGGGCTCTCTGTGTTAAATTTCCCTTTGAGCGACTTCGCAAAATGCTCCCTTTTGCAGGAACCCTTCGTATGCGAGAATTTTTTCTGCTCCCATGTCCCCGAACCCGCCGCGTGCTCTCTGGCTCCGGAAGCTTCTCTTTGCCGCTCTCCTGCTTCTCATTTGCGTCCTGGTCATTCACTGGATCACCCAGGAAAACAAGCCGTGGCTGGTCCCCCCGGAATACAAGAGCCTGAAGAATCCCCTGACTCGGTCCGAATCCAACTTGAATGCCGCGCGGCAAATCTACGTGGACGAATGCGCGGAGTGTCACGGCGACCGCGGCAAAGGAGACGGCCCGCAAGCCAGGTCGCACTACCCGCTACCTGCCGATCTTACAGACCCAAACCTTCTGGTAAACACACCCGACGGCGAGATTTTCTACCAGATTACCGCAGGCCGCCGGCCCATGCCTTCATTCAAACGCCGTCTCACCGAAGACCAGCGCTGGCAGCTCGTTCTCCTCGTGCGTTCCTTCTCCCAGTCCGCATCGTCGAGCGATAATTCAGCGTCTTCGCCATCTCCGGAGAAGAAGTAATCACACTCCTTTGCAACGTTAGCGCTTGGCCGCCGCTCGTGGCCTTCTCCACCACGAGTCACTGCTTCGGCCGCAACCATCCAAGCGTTCCCGCGTCCCTCCACAAGAGGAAAACGACGATTTATTTGTCGAGGTAGTATTCGATGGTAGTAACGATGCGGACGGTTTTGAAGAGGCTCGAGTCGGCGGAGCCAGCGGCGGCGTTGAATTCGCCTGGTTCGCTGGTGTCGCTGCCCTGATTGGCAGGTAGAATGGCGAACACGCCTTGATTAGCCTGTCGGATGCCGCCGACTTTAGCACCAGAATCGGCGGCGAAGCGATCGGCGGCAACGCGGGCGTTGCGGGTAGCTTCGGTAATCATGTCGGGTTTGATGGCGTTGAGGCCGGTGAATTTGTAGCTAACGCCCAGCTCTTGACCTACATTACCACTGAGGACGATGCCCTTCCGCACAAGTTGCATGGTTTTTTGCGCCGCGGCGGCTACCTGGTCCACGCGGGAAGTGCGCACGGTGATTTGCTGCTCGATGATGTAGCGATGGGACGCATGCTGGGTGCCGCCGAATTCATTGGCCTGCGTGTCCACGACGCGGACGACGCCGAGCTCGACTTCGGACGGCCGGATGCCCTGCTGGGAGAGGAATTGGAGGACGGTATTCTTGTCAGCTTCAGTGCGGCCGTAAACGGAAGCGAGGTCATCGCCAGCCTCCTTGGAGCTGATGGGCCAGATGGCAAGGTCGGACTTGACCTGGCGTTCTACGAGTCCCTTGACCGTGACATAACGATCGCTGAGGCGTGTGGCTTTGATTTGCGTGCCAAGGATCCAACCACCAAATATGAGACCAAGCGCGAGCTGTGCGCCGAGCAAAGTGGTGCCGCGAGCAGATAGCTGGTTGCCGTTCATTTTTTTGTTCCTGGAAATTCGCTACCTCACTCGCTGCTGTGGGTGGCGAACGATGAGGACAGTATAGCGCACGGAGGGCGGGCAGGTTGGCGGCGAAAAACTGAAGGTTTGAAGTTGGAAGGTTTGTGCCGCCAAAAGGGCAGATTGCACGAAAGAAAAGCGGCAGAAAGACTGCCGCGCTCCAAAAAAGGCGTGACGTTGTTAGAATGGCGCGCGACCCTATGACGTCTTCTCCCTCAACGCCGCCTTCGACTTCGCATGCAACTTCAGCTCCGAGTTCGCCCGCAACGGGGGTCCGCGCGAAAATCCCGCGGGCGATGCTACCGGTCTTAATCCTTCTGGCGCTCTCGGCGTTTATCAATTTTGTGGATCGCGGCAACCTGTCTGCTGCCGCGCCCCTGCTGAAAGCCGAACTCGGCTTGTCTGACTCTCAACTGGGAATCCTGCTCGCCGCCTTTTTCTGGAGCTATGCGTTGTTTCAGATCACTTCCGGCTGGCTTGTTGATCATATCGACGTCAAATGGATGCTCGCCGCCGGGTTCTTCGTCTGGTCCGTGGCCACCGCCGCCACCGGTCTCGCCGGCAGCTTCGCGCTCCTGCTGGCTGCTCGTCTGGTCCTTGGAGTTGGCGAATCGGTCGTATACCCATCCTACTCTAAGATCCTCGCCCGCTATTTCACAGAAGATCAGCGCGGCCTGGCCAATTCCATCATCATCACGGGTTTTTATACGGGCCCGGCTTTCGGCTTATTTTTTGGCGGCATCTTAATGGGCCGCTATGGTTGGCGCTCTTTTTTCCTTGTCCTCGGTCTCCTCAGCCTGATCTGGCTCTTGCCGTGGCTCCAAGGGATGCCGCCCGACCGCGTCAAACACTCGACCGCCAGTAGTTCTCAGGAAGAAACTCCGGGCATTCTCGAAATCCTGAAGTTGCGCTCCGCTTGGGGCACCTGCGCGGCTCTGGCTTGCCTGGACTACTTGTCGTATTTCTTCCTTACCTGGATGCCGACTTACCTCGTTCGCGGCCGAAATTTTTCCATGGACCAAATGGCGGGCGTAATGGGAGCGGCTTACGTTATCTGCGCTCTCGTCGCGGCCACGTGCGGCTGGCTTTCCGACCGCTGGATTGCCGCTGGGGCGGCTCCCACCCTCGTGCGCAAGGGCTTCACGAGCATCGGTATGGCGGGCGCCGCGATCTTCGTGGTGCCCTGTGTTCTGGCCGGCCCCAGAGTCGCGACGGTAATGGTGATATTGGTCGCTGCGTCGCTTGGCGTCAGTTCCTCCAACGTTTGGGCCATCACCCAGACGCTGGCGGGCCCGCGCGCGGCCGGCCGATGGACGGGAATCGAGAACTTCGTGGGAAATCTGGGCGGGGCGGTGGCTCCTGCTCTGACCGGCTTCGTCCTGGGCCGCACCGGCCACTATTTCTGGGCCTTCGCCATCACGGCGGTCGTATCTTTGCTCGGCGCGCTGTCCTGGGCCTTTTGGATCGGTCGCGTCGAACCGGTAGCGTGGGCATCGCATGTTCGGGCCAAGACTGGTTCAAGCTAGGAGGCCTCATGAAAGTTGCAACCGGCATTCGCCACGCGAGGTGCTGCATGAGCGCGTTCTGCTTTTTGGCGCTCTCCTTTTTCGCAGTTCCTGTTTCCGCTCAGTCCTCCAATGAGGTGCTTCTTCTTCTCAACGCGGATGTCGTCACCATGAATGACAAGCAGCCTTCGGCGCAGGCCATCGGCATCCGAGGCGAACGCATTGTTTGGCTTGGCAATTCCGACGAGGGAAAAAAACTATACCCCTCGGCACGCACGATGGACCTTCACGGGGCTACGGTTCTTCCCGGCCTCATTGACGCGCACACGCACCTGATCAACCTTGGAGAGAGCCTCACCCGGTTGAATCTCAAAGACGTTCCCACCGAAAAAGAAATCGTCGAACGTGTGAAGCAACGAGCCGCTTCGGCTGTGCCCGGCGAATGGATCCTTGGCTGGGGCTGGGACGAAGGCAAATGGGCATCCAACTACCCGACAAATCAGGCTTTGAGCGCGGCCACGCCGAACAATCCGGTCTTCCTCGTCGGCTTGCATACTTTTGCAGGCTGGGCCAACCGGCGCGCGCTTGAAATTGCCGGCATCAACAAAGACACCAAGGATCCGGAAAACGGAAAAATCCTTCGCGACGAAAAAACCGGCGAGCTTACTGGCATCCTGCTAAATCACGCACAGGAGCTGGTCTCGAGACACATTCCGCCAATGACTCTCAAGCAGGCGAAACGCGCCATGCAGCTTGCGGCTCGCGAATGCGTCCGCAATGGGCTGACTTCCATCCACGAAGCCAAGGTCACGCCGCTTATGGTCCAAGCATTTCACGAACTGGTGCGCGAAGGAGAAATGCCATTGCGCCTTTACGGAATGTTGGATGGCGCGGACAAGAATCTGGTCGAGGAATGGATCAAGCGCGGCCCGGAAATCGATCCGAACCATCAACTGACGATTCGCTCTTTCAAACTTTTTGCCGATGGCGCGCTCGGCTCGCGCGGCGCTGCGCTTTTGGAACCCTACAGCGACGCTCCTCAAACGAAAGGCGTAATGACCACCCCGGAGACCGACGTTTACCGCCTGACTCGCCGAGCGCTGCAAGCCGGTTTTCAGGTCTGCACTCACGCCATCGGCGATGCGGCAAATCGCAGTGTGCTGAACGCCTACGAACAAGCCGAGAAGAAGGCGCCCAGTGCGCGCGACCCGCGGCTGCGCATCGAACATGCGCAAGTGCTAGCGCCCGATGATATTCCGCGTTTCGCGAAGCTTGGCGTCATCGCTTCCATGCAGCCCACGCACGCCACCTCCGATATGCCGTGGGCCGAAAAGCGTGTTGGTTCGGAACGCATCAAAGGCGCTTACGCCTGGCGCTCGGTGAAGGATTCCAGGGCGCATTTGCCGTTGAGTTCGGATTTTCCAGGCGAAACCCTGAATCCGTTCTATGGAATCTACGCCGCCACCACGCGGCAGGATCCGCAAGGCAATCCGCCGGGCGGATGGTACCCCGAGCAGAAGCTCACACTCGAAGAAGCACTGCGCGGTTACACCGTGGAGGCCGCTTACGCGGAGTTCGAAGAAAAGGACAAGGGCTCCATCGAAAAGGGCAAGCTCGCGGATTTAACGGTCATCGCGCAAGACATCACAAAGATTCCCGCGCCGGAGATTCTTTCCATCCGTGTCCTCAAGACATTCGTCGGCGGCAAAGTGGTCTACGACGCGGCCACCGATCACTAAGAACTGAAGCGATGAAAAACAGAAATCCTGTCATTCCCAGCGCACCGAGGAATCCCTCTCAGTCTTTGTTGATGGAGCGGCTTGCTGGCCTCGACCAAGGAGATTCGGTAAGATGGTCAAGCAAACTTAAAACACGCGGAGGAAAGTTCATGAGCATTGCGGTGGGACAAGCGGCTCCCGATTTCACATTGCTGAACCAGGACAAGAAAGAAGTGAAGCTGTCGGACTTCGCCGGCAAGAAGAATGTTGTGTTGGTGTGGTATCCGCTGGACTGGAGTCCGACTTGCACGAACGAGCACGCTTGCTTGGTGAACGACATGAAGAATTTTGACCAACTGGACGCGGAAGTGCTTGGCGTAAGCGTGGACAGCGTGTGGTCGCATAAAGCTTATGCGGAAAAAATGGGCATCAAGTATTCGCTGCTGGCGGATTTTCATCCGCGCGGAGCGATGAGCGAAAAGTACGGCGTCTACTTGGCCGACAAAGGAATTACTGGGCGCGCGATCGCCATCGTTAACAAAGCGGGCAAAGTGGCGTGGTTCAAGAACTACGACATTCCTGTGGTGCCGGACCTCAAAGAAGTGGCCTCGGCGCTGTCGCAGGTCAAGGCCGCCAGCGCTTAAACAAGCCGCCGGACCCTCGCACGATTTCTTGAGATGCTTTTTCGTTTTCCGAGGCTGAAACCCTGGCGGGAGACTTTCCTGAGCGCTGAAGCAGCGCGGCGCGCTCTCAACATGACGTTGAGCGAATTGGTTCACCACTATCGTTCACAGGCCGGCGAATTCGGCCGGGCCGTCGCGCTTTCCGCGTTCCCGCTCGATCACAGCGAAATCGAGCGCCTTTTTTCCTCTTACGATGAGGACTACCATATCAGCCGCTTCTTCCATTTCTCCGAAGGCGAGGGCCAGAAGTTCTTAGTTAACGGCATCCCCGCAACGCACGTCTCCCTCGACGAGGAAATCCAAACCGTCCTTTGAATCATTCTTTCGCTAGCGATTTCCGAAACCGTGGGTTCTAAGTCGTTTTGCAAGTCGTTGGTTCTACGGATAGCGCTGGCGGATCTTCACCGTACGGTCCAGCTCATCGGAAACTTCCAGAATCTTGAGCTGCAGGTCTTTGTCGATTGCCGCGGTCCTTAGAAACTCGTGGACCTGCTCCTGCGCCGCGGCGGATTGCTGACCTCCAAGGAATGCGTTCAGCCATCCTAGCGCAAAGAAGATCTTGCGCTCGCGCTTGATTCGCGGGAGCGCTTCGAGAGCCGGTTTCAGGTACGGCATGGTTAACTCGGATTGGTTCCAATAGTTGAAGGGCCCCAGACTCTGCTCGATCCAATCTTCCGGGCGAGAAGAACCGCGGAGATAGTCGTCGAAATAGTGCTGCTTGGAGGCGCTCTCCGGACGGGCGGCCCAGGCCGTGTAAGCATATTTGTGGCCGTCCCCGGTGGTGTCGCGTTTCTGTTCCGCGGCGAAAAGAGCTTCCGCTTCTGAGTCCTGCAAAGCGATGAGCGTGGTGACGATGGTCCAGCGGTCCAGAGGACGAAGTTCAACGCCGGGAACGGCTAGTTTTCCGCTGAGAAGATCTTTGAGTTGGGCGCGTCCCTGGGGGCTCTCAGCAACGGTGCGGAGCGCGCGAAACCAGATGATACGCAAATCCTGGCTTGGGGAATGCAGCATCTGATGCGAAGCGAGCGCTTCGGCCCGGGGAACAATTTCCGCGCGCACGCTCGAGTTGACGTAGCGATGGAGGGCCGTGGCGACATGGCCGATGAGATTCTGCGCCACCGATTCGTCGGTCTCTGTGGGGAGAAGACGCAGCGCCAGTTCCACAAAGTCGCGGGGCGCGAGATCGGCTTCGCGGACGGAACCCCAGAGCGAGCCCCAAAGCAAAGTTCGTTCGAAAACGTCGGAAACTCGTCGCAACTTTTCGATGACGGCTTTGCGGCTATGCTTATCCAGCAGGAAGCGTCCGTAGGCGTAATCGTGATCGTTGAGGAAGACATAGTTTGGACACGGCTTGCCAATGGCTTCGCGCAGGTCCGCCTTTTCGTTGCTCAGTTCCACGCGAAGATGAAGCGGCGCGCCGCCGTCATCGTAAAGTCCAACCTGCATGGTGACGGGCCATACGCCGCCTTCGCTGAGCACATCACCCTGGGTTAACGAAAAGCGGTCAATGCGATCTTGCGCATCGCAGGACCAGGAGGCATCCACTTGAGGCATACCGCGCCGACGAATCCAGGAGGCCGCCCAAACTCCAAGGGATCTTCCGGACACGCCTTCGAACGCGTGCACGAGGTCGTTCCACTGCGCGTTGGCGTAAGCATGTTCTTTGAGGTAAAGGCGGAGACCGTCGCGGAAGTGCTCTTCTCCCAACACAAAGGCGAGTTGCTTGATTACACCGGGAGCTTTGGAGTAGACGATGGCGCCGTAGGCTGATTTCGCATCCTTGAGGTTCGCGATGTCCTGATAGATCGGCGTGGTGCCCTTGGTGGAGTCAATTCCGTAAGCGGCGGGCTTGATGGATTGATAGAAGCGCTTCCAGATATTTTCATCGGGCTTGAGAGCAGCCAGCGCCTGGTAAGCCATGTATTGCGCGAAGCCTTCCTTGAGCCAGAGATCGTCGAACCAGCGCATGGTGGTGAAGTCGCCGAACCATTGGTGGGTTAGTTCATGGAGAAGGAGGATGTCGCGATTGAGATGGTCGCTGTGAGTGGGCGCGGCGCGAAAGAGAATGGATTCTTCGCGCAAAAAAGTGGCTCCGGCGTGCTCCATTCCGCCGTAGGCAAAGCCCGGGATCATCACCATGTCGTACTTGGGAAAGGGAAAAGGTTGCGCGAAGAAACTGGACAGATAGTCGATTCCCTGGGAAGTGATTTGCTGCACTTCGGGGGCTTCTTCCTGTGCTTTCCTAAATTTCGACTGGCGGACATAGAGTCCGGGCAGGCCAGGAGTTTCATGCACTCGGCGGAAGGGGCCGGCGGCGAAAGCAAAAAGATAGGTGCTGATGGGACGGGTCTCGGAAAAGACTGTTGTGCGCTGGCCGGAGCCAGCAGGCGATTGCGACGCGATCGCCGTGTTGGAAACGACGGTCCAGTCTTCCGGAGCGGTGAGTTCCAGATGGAAGCGGCCTTTCAAATCGGGCTGATCGAAACAGGGAAAGGCCATCTCCGCATCCATGGGGACAAAGAGCGTGTAGAGGTACTCGGTGTTGTCATCTTTGTCTTCAAAGCGAGTGATGGCTTTTCCGGCTGGGGCAACGGTGGCGGTGAAATCGACGATAACGACATTCTCACCGGCATGAATCATGTTTGCAGGCAACTCGATGTGGCCGTTGTCTATTTTTACGGGAACAGCGACACCGTTGACGGTGGGATTCGCCGCAGTTCCCTCGCGGAAGTCGAGCAAAACGGGGCCGGAAAAACCGGTGCGGAAGCGGAGCTCTTCGTGACCAGAGACGGAAGGCGCGTGAGGGGTGAGCGTGAAGCGAAGTTGGTAGCGAACGTCGGAAACTTGAGCGGCGCGCTGGCGAGCAAGGTCACGCGGGATTCCGTCAGGCAGCTGTGCCGCCATCGAATTGCCGGCGGCTACGAACCCGAAAACAGCAGCAAGGTGCCAGCGCATAGAGTAAGGAATTTACACGAGGGATGGACGGCTGGGAAGGCTTGAGTGGCGTGCCGCAGGGGGAGAGTATGTTAGGCTGGCGGACTTGTGAGACGTGTTGAGGAATAGGTTTCTCAGTTCTTCAGCCAGTAGCTGAATTCAGGGGAGCTTATGAAGAAAATTGTTTTTGTCTTTTGCCTTGCGGCCGTGCCGGCATGCCTGGCGGCACAGACAGCCAAAAATCCGGAGACGGCGCGGTGGGAGCGCGAGGCCCGGAACGTCACGATTGTTCGCGACGACTGGGGCATTGCGCACGTTTACGGGAAGACCGACGCGGATGCGGTGTTCGGCATGATTTACGCGCAGGCGGAAGACGACTTCAATCGCGTAGAAACGAACTATATCAATGCCATGGGGCGGCTGGCGGAAGCGGAGGGCGAGTCGAGGATTTATCAGGACTTGCGCATGAAGCTGTTTATGGACCCGGCCGAGATTAAGAAAGACTACGCGAAAACTCCGGAATGGCTGAAGAAGCTGATGAACTCGTGGGCGGACGGGCTGAACTACTACCTCGCAAAACATCGTGAGGTGAAGCCAAGAGTGATACAGCACTTCGAGCCGTGGATGGCGCTGACGTTTACCGAGGGGAGTATCGGAGGCGACGTCGAGCGCGTGAACCTCGCGCAGCTTGAGGCGTTCTACAGCAAAGTACCCGTGAGCCAGAACACGCCGCCGTTTGACGACGACATCGAGGAGCCCGGCGGCTCGAATGGCATTGCGATCGCGCCTTCGAACACCGTGGACCATCACGCCCTTCTGCTTATCAATCCGCACACCTCGTTTTTCTTCCGAAGTGAATTGCAAATGGCGAGTGAAGAGGGCCTGGATGCCTACGGGGCGGTGACGTGGGGCCAGTTTTTCGTCTATCAAGGATTCAACGAGCACGCCGGATGGATGCATACCTCGAGCGGCGTAAGCCAGCTCAGCTTTTATCTGGAATCCGTCCAGAAGAATGGGGATCGGTTCTACTACAAGTACGGCAAGGACGAAGTTCCGGTCGAGACCAGCGAAATCAACGTGCCGTACGAAACCGGTACTGGGATGGCGGAGAAAAAGTTCACTGTATACCGCACGCAGCATGGCCCGGTGATCGGAGAATCCGGCGGCAAATGGCTGACGATCCGGCTGATGAACGAGCCGGTCAAAGCGCTCACGCAATCCTACTCGCGCACCAAGGCGAAGGATTACAAGTCGTTTCGAGAAACCATGGAACTGCATACGAACTCGTCGAACAACACGATTTTCGCCGACGCCGACGGGGACATCGCTTATTTTCACGGCAACTTCATCCCGCGCCGCGATCCCAGTTTTGATTGGACGAAACCGGTGGAGGGGAGCAATCCGGAAGCGGACTGGCACGGGCTTCTTTCGGTCGATGAGACGCCACACCTCCTGAATCCCAAAGTCGGCTGGCTGTACAACTCGAACAATTGGCCGTGGTCTGCAGCGGGACCGGACAGCCCGAAGAAGGAGGATTTTCCTCCATACGTCGAAACGGGCGGAGAGACGGCGCGGGGAATGCACGCTATCAGGGTCTTGCGGGACAAGAAGGATTTTACGGTCGACTCGCTCATTGCGGCGGCGTACGACAGTTACCTGATGTGGTTCGAAAAGCCGATTCCGCGTTTAGTCAGGGCTTGGAACGATGCGCCCGCCGACAGCTCCCTGAAGACAAAATTGGCCGAGCCAATCGAAGCCGTGAGCAAATGGGATTTGCGGTGGGGAGTGAACTCCGTGCCGACATCCCTCGCTGTGTTCTGGGGCGACGTTCTGCAACATCGATTCGGACCCGATGCGCGAAATGCGGGAATCTACCTCAGCGACTACATCTGCACCAAAGTTACGTCAGAAGCTCTCTTGCAGTCGTTCGCCGAAGCTTCGGAGAAACTGACTTCTGATTTCGGCACGTGGAAAACACCTTGGGGCGACATCAACCGCTTCCAGCGCCTGGCGGGGGACATCGTCCAGCCCTTCAGTGATTCGGGCCGGAGCACCCCTGTGGGATTCACCTCATCGTTCTGGGGCTCGCTGGCTGCTTTTGGAGCGCGGGCGTATCCCGGAACAAAGAAGTTGTATGGAACGAGCGGGAACAGTTTCGTGGCGGTTGTTGAGTTTGGGCCGAAAATTCGTGCGAGAGCAGTAACAGCTGGAGGTGAGAGCGGGCATCCCGGCTCAAGGCATTTTAACGATGAGGCCGAGCGGTACAGCACGGGAGACTTGCGCGAGGTTTATTTTTACCGCCAGCAACTGAAGGGACACACGGAGCGGGATTACCATCCGGGAAGCTAGAGTTTTTGGTTTTTGGTTGTTAAGTTTCTAGTTGTTCGTTCTAGGAAAGAAGAGGAATTTGGCCATTTGGTGCGCGGTTTGTTTCACCTGCAAAAACAGGCGTTGCTCAAGCGGTGACGAGGTGTTGAAAGCGCTTTGAAAGCTTTCCGTGCTCTTCGCGAATTTCGCCTGGGAGGCGTGAGCCGAATTTCATCAGGAACTGCTTTGAATCCTCCAGCTCGTTTTCCCAGTCGGCGGCATTCACGCGGAGCAATTCATTCAGCGCATCGTCTGAAATCTTGAGGCCGTCTATCGTCAGGCCATTTTTTGCCGGCACGAAGCCAATGGGCGTTTCCTGCGCGGCGCCGCGGCCTTCTATGCGCTCCAGGATCCACTTCAGCACGCGAACGTTTTCGCCGTAGCCGGGCCACAGGAACCTTCCGTCCCCGCTTTTGCGGAACCAGTTGACGTGGAAAATCTTCGGCGGCTTTGGGATTTTCTTGCCCATTTGCAGCCAGTGGCCGAAATAATCCGCCATGTTGTAGCCACAAAACGGCAGCATGGCCATGGGATCGCGGCGCGTGATTCCCACGTCGCCGGTCGCAGCGGCGGTGGTTTCCGAAGCCATCGTCGAACCGACGAATACGCCGTGCTGCCAGTCAAACGATTCGTAGACCAGCGGGGCGACGCGAGCGCGCCTTCCGCCGAAGATGAATGCGGAAATCGGCACGCCTTCCGGCGCTTCCCAGTGGGGCGAAATGCTCGGCGATTGTTCGGCGGGCACAGTGTAACGCGCGTTCGGGTGGGCGGCGGGACCTTTGGAGGAATCCCAACGCTCGCCTTTCCAGTTGGTGAGGCCCGTGGGAGGCTCGCTGCCGATTCCTTCCCACCAAGGCTCGCGGTTCGCGGTCATGGCGACGTTGGTGAATAAAGTGTTTTTGTGCAGCGCACCCATCACGTTGGGGTTGGTAAGCATGCCGGTGCCGGGCGCGACGCCAAAGAATCCTGCTTCGGGATTGATGGCGTGCAAATAGCCGTCATCGGCGATCTGCATCCACGCGATGTCGTCGCCCACGGTCCAGACGCGGTAGCCCTGGCTTTCGAGCGCGGACACCATCATGGCGAGATTGGTTTTGCCGCAGGCGCTGGGGAAGGCCGCTCCCATGTAGGTGACTTTTCCGCCGGGGGATTCGAGGCCGAGGATGAGCATGTGCTCCGCCATCCAGCCCTGTTCGCGCGCCATCACGCTGGCAATGCGCAAGGCAAAACATTTTTTGCCAAGCAATGCGTTTCCGCCGTAGCCTGAGCCGATGCTCCAAATCAGTTTTTCCTCCGGGAAATGCATGATATAGCGACGCATGGGATCAAGATCGCCAAGCGAATGCAGCCCCGGAACAAATTCCGTCGAAGGACCGAGGCGATCCAGCGCGACCCGGCCCATGCGGGACATAATGCGCATGCTGGCAACAACGTAAGGGCTGTCGGTCACTTCCACGCCGACTTTGCTGATGGGCGAACTGAGCGGCCCCATGATGTACGGTACGACGTACATGGTGCGGCCGCGCATAGCACCATCAAAGAGCGCGCCGACTTTGTGTTTCGCCGCGTTCGGCTCCATCCAATTGTTGGTCGGCCCGGCATCATCTTTGTCGGGCGAGCAGATAAAGGTCAGATGCTCGGTGCGGGCGACGTCGTTTACAGAACTGCGGTGCAGATGGCAGTTTGGATGCGTTTTTTCGTTGAGCTGGAAGGTGTCGTCAGCGTGAAGCAGCTGGTCGATCATCCGGCGGTATTCTGCCTCGGAGCCGTCGCAATAGACGACGCGGTCCGGCTTGGTGAGCCGCGCTGCTTCCTCAACCCAGTTTTCCAGTGGAGTTGCCAATCAGCTCTCCCTGCCAGCAGACTCTTTCACTGCAAAGTTCCAGCGCAAGGCGCTTGCGGTGCTGGAGACACCGCTGGCGCAGAGCGTTAAGTCCCTCGCAATGCGAGGTCATGGAGCGAAATGGAGCCGGCCATGCCAACAGGCCCCTGAAAGGCGGGACTTACGGCCGGAGCTGGCAGGCGCGATGATGCTACCCGAGGACAGTCTATGTTAGCGGTCGGCTCTGTTGCAACTCGGCGTGTGGTTGAATACCTTCAAAGGGTTGCCGCAAGTCGGGTTGAGCGCATTTTCGCCGGCAGGTTGGCGTAGATTTTGTTGGCTAGATTAGAGACTCCTTGACCAAACAAAGTTCGCCTCGAAAAAGCGAATTCGAGCCGCTGCGCGTGGTTCTGGTGAACGCGCGAAACCCGTTGAACATCGGCGCAGCGGCGCGCGCGATGAGCAACTTCGGGTTTTCGCATTTGCGCGTGGTGAGTCCGTTCGAGTTGGCCTTCCGTGAAGCGCGTTCGGCCGTGGGAGCCGCACCTTTGCTGGCGCAAGCCGAACAGTTCAAATCACTCGCGGAAGGCATCGCGGATTGTTCGCTGGTGGTTGGCACGACGGCGCTGAGCCGGCGCGACCCTCGACATACGGTGCGCGACTTGCAGCAAGGAGCGCGGATGATTCGAAGGCGCCTTGGCACGGGCCAAGTGGCGCTGCTGTTTGGCTCGGAGAAGCGCGGCCTTTCGAATGAAGACCTTAGCCACTGCCATTGGCTGTTGCGCATTTCGACTCGCGAAGAGCATCGCTCGATGAATCTCGGCCAGGCCGTCGCCGTCTGCCTGTATGAGCTTGCGCGCGAACCTAAATCGTCTTTTGTCCCGGCGAAACCCGCGCTCTCGACCGCGGGCGATCTCGAGCGCCTCACCTCCCTATGGCTCGAAGCGTTGCAGGCCAGCGGTTACCTTAAGAACTCTCAGGGCCGCTCGAAACCGCCCTCTGCCGCTCCGGCCGAGGAAAAGGTTCGCCGGTTGATTCGGCGAATGAATCTCTCCACTGGAGATGCGGAACTTCTCCTGGGCATGCTGCGGCAGATTCTCTGGATGCTTCATTCCTAGGGAGCGACGTTGCTTCCAACGCCAGCTTTCGGAGGCTCACTTAGGTGCTCGGCGGTCAAGCGTTTTCCGCCATTCACCCATTCATCATTTCCACAACTTTTTTCACAGTTTCCAAGCGATTTAACGCGGACAATGTTATTCTGATTCGCGTCCTTTCACTGAGCGGGCCGGGTCACCAGCGCCTTCAGTTTTGTAGATCATCGGAGAATACATGGAAATTAGCTTGACGCAGCAAGCGCCAGAGGCACATCCGTGGGAACGGCCGTTTTGGAAGCCGGTTCACGGCAAGGAAGGCGTTTTCACTTACTTGATTCTCATTCACGTTCTCTCTGTCATCGGCCTGATTCTCTTTCCCATCCCCAGCCTTAAGGTCCTTGGCATGACCGTGCTCTTCACGGCGTTGGGGGGCCTGGGCACAACGGTTTGCTATCACCGCATGCTGGCACACAGGACGCTGAAGACCCATCCGGCGGTCGAACAATTCTTGATTTTTTGGGCGGTCTTTAACGGCTCCGGACATCCGGCAAGCTGGGTGGCTTATCATCGTTTGCATCACGCGGTGACCGATCAGCCGGAAGATATTTCGAGCCCAAAGCAAGGCGGATTCTGGTGGGCGCATCTGCGATGGCTTTATCAAACCGAACCGGCCGACAAGAAGCGTTGGGCACCGGAAATGACGGGTGGGATTTACAAAATCTGGGGCTGGGCGGAAACGCCGGTTATCCTGCTTTCGATTTTTTGCGGCTGGATTCTGGGATTTGGGTGGATGGGCTTTTTCTGGATGGGGGCGATGCGGCTGGTCTATGCGCTTCACCTGCAGTGCCTGGTGAATAGCCTGACGCACCTAGGCGAACAGAAAGAAGGCGGGGACTCGAGCATCAACGTCTGGTGGCTTGGCCCGTTCCAACTGACGGCGTGGGGCGAAAATTGGCACAAAAATCATCACACACACGCCGGGTCCGCACGCCTCGGGTTGCGCTGGTATCAGACCGACATTGGCTGGTATTTCATTTGTCTGCTGGAAGCTGTGGGCCTGGCGCATTCAGTCAAGCGGCCTCGCGTTTCGTAAAAACTATCCGGGTGAAAATCTTGGGACCTCGATTGCGAGATTGGGTGGTTTTTGCTTTGGCGTTTCTGCGCGCGGGCACGGCTGCTGCGCAGAGGCCTCCTCAGGAAAATTGCAAGAGCGACGATTCAGCTAAGATTGTGCGAATCGACGATCGAAACGAGAGAATCTTTGTCATCGTCCGCGTTGACCAGATCAATACAACTGCAAAAGCGCAAAAGGTGTTGCTGACTCTGCAGGGCTCTCTGAAACAATGCCGGGCGGACTGGGGAAAGGAGTGGGCCGTAAGTTTTTTCTCGGATGCGAAGTATGCCGGATACAAGTCCGATGACAACATGGCCGTATTCGTTGCCAACGGAAGGTGGTCCAAAGCCTACCTGGCCGAGTACGAACGGCTAACACAAAGACTGATCCTGAACCCTGCGGAACATGGGAGAATCCAGTTCCTAAAGGTCCGTCTGCCCTGATTTCTTGGCCCGCTGGCAAATCATGTATGCGCAAAAATTCAACGTTAGCGTCATCCTTCAGGGAGAAACGAAGCCCTGCCCCCTCGAGTGGTTGGACCAATTCTGCATGCGCAACTTCACGAACTCTGCGGATTTCGATGACACACTGCCCGTCGCTGATGGAAAGATCGAGGCGAGCTTTCGCTTAACTCCGGAACGCTTGGCGGAAGGACTGGCGGCATGGCTGACCCAGCGTGGGAAAGGCCATGGGCAGCCGGTGGTCGTGAAGGTGACTCCCGCGTAGGAACCCGAGGTACGGATCGTTGAGATCCTTCGCTTCGCCTGCCTTCGGCAGGCAAGCTCTGGATGACAACCCTGGCGGCCGCGAGATGCATTGAGCGCGCGCTGATTATTTCAAAGCTGCCGGAGAGAGGTTGTCGCCCGGAGCTGCGTCGTGCTTTTCGCCGCGCAGCGCGGCGCGAATCTGAGGCAAGGCGTGGAGCGCGGCAATTTCACCCGCGGCAACCAAGTCCGGCGTTTTGGTGAAATCGTCCCACACAAACGGTTTCACGTCCGGCTCGATGATGATGTCTGCTTGAGTACGCCAGGCAAGGTCGGCATGGCGCTGCATGATGTTGAACGAGCGGCTGAGGATGTCGGTAAGCGTGCGAGGATCACCGAGATTCCCTGATTCCAGGTACACGGCAATCACGAGGTCCGCACCAAGCAGGAGCACACCTTCGATCGGCACTGGCGCGGTCAGAAAGCCGTCCACCAGCGTACGGCCTTCATACTGGATGGGCACAAACAGCCCCGGGTAGGCACACGAAGCGCGAAGCGGGGGAGCAAGAGGTCCTGTTGAATAGTAGACGCTTACGCCGGCGATGATGTCCGTGGCGGCGATGGCCAACGGAGTTTGCAATTCTTCAAAGGACTTGACGGGGGTGAACCGCGTCAGGAATTTTTCCATGCGCTGGTTGGTGGCGAGCCCGAGCCAGGAAGGCGTCCAGCGGCCGAAATCCGCGAACGTGGTCATCGAAGCAATTTTTTCCATCTCTTCGAGCGATGCGTCGCCGCAGTAAGCTGCGCCAATCAAAGAGCCGACACTTGTTCCCGCCACGCAGTCGATGGGGATGCCAGCTTCGCGAAGCACGCGAATCACGCCGATATGCGCGATTCCGCGGGCAAAACCGCCGGCTAGGGCCAAACCGACGCGGGGACGCTCCTTCGGCTGCGACTCGTTGCCGTAGGCAAAGGCGCGAATCTTTTCTTTCGCGGTTTTGAGCCAGGCGAGAGGTCCCGAGGATTTTTCTTCGTCCGTCACGCATCCATTTTAGCGCCATTGCCATCAGGCGTGCGCGCGTTTGACCGCTGCTTGCCGGTTTTGTAACCTGTCGTGCCGAGAAAACTTCGCGGGAAAAAGGCGGGTTATGGAACGGCGCATTGAAAAGGCAGTGGTATTGGGCGCGGGCACCATGGGTTCGCGGATCGCGGCGCACTTTGCGAACGCGGGGCTGCCGTGCGTTTTGCTGGACATGGTTCCGCCGAATTTGCCCGCGGACGCGCCACTGGCGGAACGCAACAAGATTGTGCACGCGGGGCTGGAAGCGGCTAAAAAGTCGCGGCCGGCGGCGTTTTTTACCGCACCGTTGGCGCACAAAATTGCGGTCGGAAATTTTGAGGACGATCTGGCGCGCTGCGGCGACGCGGATTGGATTGTTGAGGTGGTGGCGGAAAACCTTCAAATCAAACGGAAATTGCTGGCACGGGTCGCAGAGTTCCGCAAGCCGGGGGCGATCGTGACGACCAACACTTCGGGGTTGCCGGTTCACTTGATCGCCGAGGGCATGAGCGAGGAGTTTCAGCAGCATTGGGCGGGCACGCATTTTTTTAACCCGCCTCGGTACTTGAAGCTTGTCGAAGTGATTCCCGGACCGAAGACTTCGAGCGAAGTGCTCGCAGCACTCAGCGATTTTTGTGACCGCCGTCTGGGCAAAGGCGTGGTGATCGCCAAAGACACGCCGAATTTCATTGCCAACCGCATCGGAACGTATTCGATGCTGAACGCCTTGCGGCTGATGGAGACGCTTGGGATGACCGTCGAAGAGGTGGATGCGTGTACCGGGCCGGCGGTGGGCTGGCCGAAATCTGCAACGTTTCGCACCGCCGATATCGTGGGGCTCGACGTGCTTGTTCACGTGGTGAAGAACATTTACGAAACCGCGCCCAATGACGAATCGCGCGAACGGTACAAAGTGCCGGCGATGGTCGAAGAGATGGTCAAGCGCGGCTGGCTGGGGGACAAGACGGGTCAGGGTTTTTACAAGAAAGTTCGCGGCGAAGGCGAAAAGGAAATTCTCGCGCTGGACGTCAGGACCATGGAGTACCGGGCGCGGCAGAAAGCGAAATTCGGCTCGCTGGAAATGGGTAAAGCTGTCGAGGATACGCACGAGCGGCTGCGGGCGCTGGTCGGGCCGCTGCTCGAAGGGCAAAAGGGCGACAAGGCGCAGCAGTTCATTTGGGGAGGCCTCTCTGAGATGTGTTTGTATGCAGCGCGGCGCGTTCCGGAAATCTCCGATAGTGCCGTGGACGTGGACCGCGCCATGCGCTGGGGCTTTGGGTGGGAGCTTGGGCCGTTCGAAGTGATGGATGCGATCGGCGTGGAAGCGTTCGGCGCGCAAGTGCAGAAAGAAGGGAGAGCGATTGCGCCGGTGATCGAGAAAGTTCTCGCGAGCGGACGCAAAGGATTCTACGAATCGGAAAAAGGCGCGACGACGGTTTTTGATATTTGCACAGGGGGAACGAAGAGAGTCGAGGAACCCAAGGGGGTCATTACCCTGAAATCATGGAAAGAGGCTGGGCGCGAAATCGAGAAGAATCCCGGAGCCAGCCTGATCGATCTCGGGGACGGGGTGGTTTGCTGCGAATTTCACGGCAAGATGAATGCGATTGGCGCGGACCTGATCGCCATGATGCACAAGGGGTTGAAGCGGCTGGAAACAGACTTCGATGCGATGGTGATTGCCAATCAGGCGGTCAATTTTTCAGTTGGCGCGAATCTGATGCTCGTGCTCGTCGCTGCCCAGGAACAAGAATGGGATGAGCTGCATATGGCCGTGAAGCAATTCCAAAACGTCAATCTGGCGATTAAATATGCGCCGAAACCCGTGGTTGCCGCGCCGCAAGGAATGGCGCTTGGCGGCGGATGCGAAGTGAGCCTGCACGCGGCGAAGATTCAGGCCGCTGCGGAGGCGTACATTGGCTTGGTGGAAACTGGCGTTGGTTTAATTCCGGGCGCGGGCGGAACAAAGGAAATGCTGATTCGCGCGAACGAGCACGCCGCAGGAGGAGAGGATTTGGATTTGTTTCATGCGACGAAGCCGATCTTCGAAGCAGTTGCGATGGCCAAGGTTGGCACCAGCGCGGAAGAGTGCCGCGCGCTGGGCTACTTGCGGCGCGAAGACGGAGTTTCGATGAATCGCGAACGGCTTGTTGCGGACGCAAAGGAAGCTGCTCTGGCGTTGGCGCGCGGCGGCTACAAGCGGCCTGCGGCAAATTGGCAAGAGGGCGCACAGACAACCCAGATCAAAGTGCTCGGAGAACAATTCCTCGCCGGAGCGAAACTGGCGATTCACATGATGGTTCGCGGCGGCTACGCTTCGGAATATGATGCGCATGTCGGCCGCAAACTCGCGAATATTCTTGCCGGCGGCACACTGACTGCTCCCCAAATGGTCAGCGAACAATATGTTTTGGACCTGGAGCGCGAAGCGTTCGTGTCCCTGTGCGGGGAAAAGAAGACTCAGGAGCGCATCGCCCACACGTTGAAAACCGGCAAACCCCTTCGAAATTAGAAGACTGGAAATTACGCGGAAGCTTTCACCCGCAAGAAGATACCAATTCGTCTGAATACAAAGACCTAACCCGCCACGGGAACCGAGAAGTGTTCGTGAACGATGTGCATCTTCCCGTGAGCATCCCGCTGAAAGACGTGCGTCGCGCGGATCAAGTCGAGTTTTTCTTCCGCGCGCCTGCCGCCTCCGATATCGCGGCAGGTGGCTTGAAAGGAAAAAGTGTAACTCGCCACACCTGCGTCGCTGCCGATGAGCACGACATCGATGGGGCCAAGTTTCAACTCCATGCGCGTGTCCGGGCCGAAATACTCGCGCGAGCGCCGCATCGCACCGAGCCGGCCAGGTTCCGAGCGCCCCATGGCAATCTGGAAGACCGTACTTCCCGGGGCATAGTAAGAATTCAGTCGCTCTTCCGATTTCGCAAGAAACGTAGACCAGAAAAGCTCGACCGTCTTGCGTATCTCTTCGTTCGTCACCTTTTCCAAGATGCCCTCGCCCAGACGCCATCCTTCCACTTGCTTGAACGTATTGTAAGCGCCGAAGTGACAAGGCGGCATTTGATGTGATGGGAAGGTTACCGCTCCCGTCCCTCAGAGGCGGAGCTCCCGGGCTGCCAACCGCAGAGATCTATATAAAAGCGTGTTGCTCATGCGATTCCATCCATATTATTATGCTGGCTGTGGAGCGTACCGTGCAGAAGCTGCTAGCGCCGCGCGAGGCGGCGAACATTCTCGGCATCAGCTATCCCACACTGAAGCAATGGATTTACCACGGAAAACTCAAATCCGTGAAGACTCCCGGCGGGCACCACCGTGTGCCTGAGAGTGAAATCGACCGGATGATTCCTAAGAAGTTTGAACGAGGCGATCTGGTCGCTCGGCGTTTGCATTTCCGCAAGATCAGCGGGCGCAATCAGCTAATCGGACGCGTGGTAGCGCTCAAGTTCAGTGGACTTCTGGCTCAGGTGACCCTGGCCATCGGCGAGCAGCACATCACCTCGATTATCACTGCAGACGCGGCGAAAGAGTTGCGGCTGAAACCCGGCGACCGCGCGGCGGCGCTCATTAAATCCACGGAAGTAATGATTCTGCGTGTGTGAGTGTGCCCTGCGACGCGAAACTTGCAACTGGTGACTCGTGACCCGTGAAAGAGCGAGACGGTGCGCAAGTGTTGTCTCCTGCGCGATTTCCCTGCTGATGGTCGGCGCCTTGATGGATTTGCGCGCACAAGAACAAAAAATGGTGCGCGTTGCTGCCGCAGCTGATTTGAAATTTGCCATGGAAGAATTGTCCAAAGAGTTTGCAAGCAGGACGGGAACGAAGGTGGACGTGACCACAGGTTCAAGCGGGAATTTGTTCGAGCAAATTCAGAGCGGCGCGCCCTTCGACTTGTTCTTTTCCGCGGACATGGATTACCCAAAGAAACTGGCAGAGTTGGGCTTCGCCGACCCGGGAACGCTTCTTGAATACGCGTCGGGGCAGCTGGTCATATGGACACCAGCCAATGCCCAAGTAAGCGTCGCACAAGACAAGTGGCACGCATTGTTGGACGCCCGCATTCAGAAAATCGCGATTGCCAACCCGAGGCTCGCGCCATACGGCCGGGCAGCGGTTGATGCCCTGCAAAAGGCTGGAATCTACGAGCAGGTGAAAACAAAGCTGGTATACGGCGAGAATATTTCGCAGGCCGCCCAGTTCGCGCAATCCGGCAATGCTCAGGCCGGGATCATTGCTCATTCCCTTGCGCTTTTTCCCAGAATGAAAGGCGGAAAGATATGGGAGATTCCGGCAGACATGCATCGGCCCATCGCGCAGGGCGCCGTTGTGCTAAAGAACGCAAGGAACAAAGCTGCCGCGCTGGAGTTGTTGGATTTCGTAAAGGGCGATGCGGGTCGGGCGATCCTGGAAAATCACGGGTTTGCTATTCCGGCGAGCAAATAGCAGACAAGCAGTCTGAAAACGTCGCACGAAAATCCGCTGCGACTTAGTTCGGAGCAGGAATGAATTCATTGAGCTTGTCCTTCGAATTGGCCGGATGCGTCGCGACGATCTTGCTCTTGGTCGGAATGCCGGTCGCATACTGGCTTGCCTTTTCGAACTGGCGTGGCAAATTCCTGCTCGAATCTATCGTCGCACTACCGCTGGTCCTGCCACCTACTGTTCTTGGCTTCTACGCTTTGCTTGCCATGGGACCGCGCGGCCCCCTTGGCAAACTATGGATCGCGCTCTTCGGCCATGGTCTGGCCTTCACCTTCGCGGGACTGGTTCTCGCTTCCGTCGTTTACAGTTTTCCCTTTGCGGTGCAGCCGCTGATGGTTTCGTTCGAAGCAGTAGACCGCAAGCTCCTCGATGCTTCTGCCCTTCTCGGCGCGGGAAAATGGCGCACGTTTTGCCGCATCATTCTGCCGCTGTCGTTGCCCGGTGTCGTCACAGCTCTTGTCCTGAGTTTCGCGCACACGCTGGGAGAATTTGGGGTCGTGCTGATGGTTGGCGGAAATCTCGCCGGCGTGACTCGAACGGTTTCCATCGATATTTATGACCGCGTGCAGTCGCTCGAATACGGCGAAGCCAACCGCCTCGCACTGCTTCTCCTGGCGATTGCGTTCGCGGTGCTTTGCTTCGTGTACGCCGTCAATCGCCGCGTGTGGACGCCTGCGTGGACGCGATGGACCGCGAAGTGAGCTCCCACACACTTCTCGCGAGTGTTCGCAAGGAGCAACGCGACGCAGCATCTTTTGTTCTGGATGTGTCCCTCGAAGCGCCGCCCGGCATCACCATTCTCTTTGGCCCATCCGGCGCAGGAAAATCCAGTTTGCTGGATTGCCTCGCGGGCCTAGTGCGCCCGAATGCCGGCAAAATCGCACTCGATGAACATGTTTTGTTCGACTCTGAGACACGCGTTGACGTCCCGCCGCAAAGGCGCCGCATCGCCTACGTATTTCAGTCGCTGGCTCTGTTTCCGCATCTCACCGTCGAGCAAAATGTTGCCTATGGATTGAGAGACATCGCAGGCCGGGATCGGCACGAACGCGCCGAAGAAATTCTCCAGGCCTTTCGCATCGCACGCCTGCAAAACCAAAGACCTTCGCAGATCTCAGGAGGAGAAAGGCAGCGAGTCGCTCTGGCCAGATCCCTGGCCACCAAACCACAACTCTTATTGCTCGACGAACCGCTGACGGGCCTGGACGCAGAACTGAAAGCCTCGATCGTCGATGACTTGCGCGCCTGGAACGCCGCAAAGCGCATTCCGATTCTTTATGTCACCCACAGCCGCGAGGAAGTGGACGCTCTTGGCGAGCGCGTAATCGCCATTGACAACGGACGCGTCGTGAGCCATGGTGCCCCGATGGACGTACTGGATGCGCCGCGGCGAAAGCGGCTAGCGCAGGCCGCGGGATTCGAAAACCTGCTGAACGCCACGGTTCTCGATCTCCGCGAGCCGGACGGCGTGATGCGGGTTCGCCTCGGCGAGAGCGCCTGCAAAATTGAAGTGCCGCTGGCTCAAGCGTCCGCGGGTGACCGCGTGCAGGTCGCCATCCGCGCTGGGGACATTTTGCTGGCGTCGGAGCGTCCCCACGGATTAAGCGCGCGAAATGTCCTGGAAGGCAAAATCCTCTCACTGGATCGGCGAGGCACCATGTGCATTGCGCGTGTGGATTGCGGTGTGACGTTCGTCGCGCATGTTACGCCAGGAGCGGTGCACGCACTCGAACTGGCAAATGAAAAGAGGGTCTGGCTGGTTTTGAAGACTCACTCTTGCCATCTCGTTGACTAACGGACAGCCCGCAAACCCAAGTAACCGACGCTGGCGCTTTTGCGTTTTCAAGAACCTGAAGCTACGAACGAAAAACTGACTTCTCAATCCGCTCAAGCCTTCGGCTTCGCCCCCGCCGAATCTACCTTATTCGACTCTGGCGCTGAGAATTTGACCTCGTCCGCCTCCAACGTCCCTCCTTTGGGCGTAGCATGGATCACCACCGAGTCGCCCACGGCAACGTCGGCCAGCTTGGCGGGCCTATTGTCATTCGTATCCGCGGGGTTGCCAGGTTTTGCAGCCATATGCTGGATGTAGATCGTGGAACCCACCAGCTTCACCTCCACGGATTTGCCTTCGACTGTTTTCACCTGCAAGGAATCCGCGCCGACCTTTTCAACCTTCCCCCTGATGTGCACTTTGTTTCCATGCGCCCAGGCCGCCCCCGCCGCAAATGCGATTGAAAGCGCTAGTGTGAGCCATTTCAGTTTCATATTCATCTCCATGGTTTCCCCTGCGGTTACCGATGCCGCTTATTTCTTCCTAGGAGTTTGTGATTCCGGCCTGGCCACAGGCGTTGCTTCATTCAAAAATTGCTCCTCTTCTTGCTCTTCCGCGCGATCCTCCAGCCCCTTCGGATTGTAGCGCTCCATCTCCAAGCGCTCCCGCGCTGTCAAATGCGGAAGATGGCGGATGAAATGGACCAGCTTCCAACTGTCCTGACCGTTGCCGCCGTGATTTCCGCCCGCATGATCATGATCGCCATTATTTGAAAAAGCCGGCATGCCGGTGAATCGCACGCCATTCTCAATAATCCAGAACAATTCTCCATCGCTCAATTCCTGCGTCGCCGGCTTGCGGAGATCCGGAGGTTTGGGATAAAGGCCGTTCCCAATCGGCGTGTCCCCGCTGCCGTCGTTCGCATGACAAATCGCGCAGTGATCCGCGAAATGCAACCTCGCTTCGCGCTGGCCTTCCGGCGAGTCCAGCACGGGATTTTGCATCAAGCGCGCGTTTCTGGGAATCGCCAGGTGACGCGCGTTTCGCGCCACAAGCGCTTCCAGGCCGGTCGGCGTGGCCTTGGCGCTTAACCCATCATGCAACACGGAGGCCGGAATCGCGACTGCGATGGCGACGAGCGCGAGGCCGAGCAAGATCAAAAGTGTTCCGCGTCTCATGAGAACAAGAACATGTTAGCCGAAGGGCCGTCGCCTCAGACAAGGTCATTTGCCCGCAAAAGATAGCAGATTTGTCCGGGCAGTAGATGGGTCTCCGACAGCTACAAAACTGGGTGTCCTGGCTGGCGGCATCCCAACTACCACCAAACCATAGACCGCCGTTTGCGCCCTTTTATTCAGTGTTTCCCCCTCCCGCAGGCAATATAGCGCGGCCAGGACTCCCGGCATTTCGAATGATAGCTCCACTTTGATAGGATGGCCCCATGCGGCGGACGACGGTTGGAAGGACCAACTGCCATTTCAGCCAAATTCCGGATGAGACCGTGAACTTGTTGGCGAACAGCAAATTTGCCGGGAATCAAACAATCGAGAAGTCGTTGTCTCAGTGTGCGCCTGCAATAGGCGCTTCTCTGGAGGCCGTTTTACTTAACCAGGAGCCTTCCTTCGAGCAAGGCTTACAGTTGGCGACCGCGCAAGGTCTTGATCTGCAAACCCTGGTGACTGTCGCGGATCATCTGCGTCGCGAAACCGTTGGCGAAACGATCACTTACGTCGTCAACCGCAACATCAATTTCACGAACGTCTGCTTTGTCGGTTGCAGTTTTTGCGGATTTGGACGCGGGCCGCAAGCCGCCGACGCTTATTCGCTTTCTTTCGAAGAGGTCGTACGCCGCGCGCAAGAGGCGCGCGACTGTGGCGCCACGGAAGTTTGCATTCAAGGCGGATTGCCCCGCGACCTCCACGGTTTCTTCTACCGCGACCTCTTACGCGCCATCAAGCGCGCCATTCCCGCAATGCACGTCCACGCTTTTTCGCCGATGGAAATTGACTACGGCGTGCTGAAAACGGGAATGCCGCCGCGCGATTATCTCCAGATGATGAAGGATGAAGGGCTCGGCAGCATCCCCGGAACCGCAGCAGAAATTCTCGACGATCGTATCCGCCTGGAACTCAGCCCCAACAAATTGCCTGTCGCTCGCTGGGTGGAAATCATCAGCACGGCGCACGAGCTCGGCATTCCTACGACATCCACCATGATGTATGGCCACGTCGAAGGACCCCACGATTGGGTGCGGCATCTTCTTTTGCTGCGTTCAATTCAAGAGCGCACTGGCGGCTTCACCGAATTCGTTCCGCTCGGATTCATTCACCAGAATACGCGCCTGTACAAACACGGCGGCGCACGGGCTGGTGCTATGCGCGAAGAGCATCTGCGTGTTCACGCGCTTTCCCGCGTGCTGCTCCGCGGCGCCATCCGCAATATCCAAGTTTCCTGGGTAAAACTCGGAATGGAAACTTCCCTCGGCTGCTTGCAAGCCGGCGCGAACGATTTTGGCGGGACGCTGATGGAAGAAAATATCTCCAAGGCGGCAGGAGCCACGTTTGGCGAGTATGTTGCCCCGGAAGAATTCCGCAGTCACATTCGAAAGATCGGCCGCGTCCCGGCCGAGCGTTCGACGACTTATAAAATTCGCCGAACTTTTGAACGGCCCGAGGACGATCCCCCGTTTGTGCCGTCATTCCGTCTCGCTCGAACCGAGAGTCATAGCCCGTACAAAGAAGGTTCCTATTAGGCCTGCCCATGCGCGCGCTCCTTTTGCCCGTGAAAGACCTAAAAAACGCGAAGAAGCGGCTCGCGGGTGTGCTCACACCCGAAGAAAGATTTGGGCTGGCCCGAGCGATGCTCTCCGACGCGATTCGAACGGTGCAAGGCGTTCGTTGTGCTGACAAGATTTTCGTGGTTACGAATTATCAGCCGGTTCTGGATTCCGCCCGGGAAAACGGCTGGGAAGTTTTGCGCGAGGACCGCCAGATTTCAGAAAGTCACGCCGTGGACTTCGCTTCACGCGTGTGTGAGGAGCGCGGGGTGACTGGATTGCTACGAGTGCCGCTGGATGTGCCCCTGGCCCAGGCCGGCGACATTGACGAGATCTTGAGGGAGGAATGCTGCCGCCCGGGACTGGTCATCGTGCCTTCCCGCGACGGAACCGGTACCAATGCCATTCTTCGGACTCCGCCAGCGCTCTTCCCCTCTCATTTTGGCGAAGGAAGTTTTGTAAAACATATTTCGGAGGCGAAACGGACCGGCGCAGGAATCCTCATCCGTCGCAACCCTCGCCTGGAACTGGATGTTGACGATGAGTCTGACTTGCGTGCCCTCCTGGAGCATGACCTGACTGACAGCGCAACCGGCCGCTGGCTGCGCGAAACCGGTTTGGATGTAAAGTTTCAAAGCGACAAGAAGAAAGTAGCCGGTGTTGCCGCCGGAAACCCATCTCTGGGAGCGCGATGAAGAAAAAAGTCTATTCCAGCCTTGACGAGATCGTGGCCGATGTCCCCGATGGCGCGCGCATCATGTTCGGCGGATTCGGCGGCGCAGGTTTTCCCAACAACCTGATTCAGGCGCTGGTCCGCAAAGGCGTCAAGAACATTACCGCCATCAGCAACAATTGTGGTACACGCGACGGAGAACTCGGCCTGATGTTCAAGAACAATCAAATCAAGCATGTCATCGCATCCTTTCCCGGCCCGCACGCTAATCATTTTCAAGAACGCTTTGCCGCCAAGGAAGTCACGCTCGAACTTGTCCCCCAAGGCATTCTTTGCGAACGCATGCGCGCCGCCGCCGCGGGCCTTCCAGGCTTTTACACGACAGTGGGAGTGGGCACCGAAGTGGCAGATGGCAAAGAAGAACGCACCCTCGAAGGCAAGCGCTGCATTTTGGAAATGCCGATTCACGCCGACTACGCTTTCGTCAAAGCGCAAAGAGCCGATGAACTCGGCAATTTGACCTACCGGCTCGCGGCCCGGAATTTCAACCCCATCATGGCTATGGCTGCAAAAACGACCATCGCCGAGGTGGAAGAACTCGTTCCCGTCGGCGCCATCGAACCGGAGCACGTCATGACTCCCGCGATTTTTGTGCACCGCATCGTGCAGGCGAAGGGGCTTCACTATGCCGGCTGAGACCACGCAGGAAAAAACACCTTTGGACAAGCCGCGCCTAACCCGCGAGCAAATCGCGCAGCGGGCCGCGCTCGAATTGCCCGACGGCGCCTACGTCAACCTCGGCTGGGGCATTCCCAATCTCATTGCGGATTACCTCCCAAAGGAAATTACCGTTTACTTCCACAGCGAAAACGGGATTCTCGGCATGGGCCGCCGCGCCAGGCCGGGCGAAGAGGATTACGACCTGGTCGACGCGATGAAAGTTCCGGTGACTCTCATTAGCGGGGCATCTTTTTTTCACCAGGCCGATGCGCACCTAATGACCCGCGGCGGCCATCTTGACGTTGCAGTGCTTGGAGGATTTCAAGTTTCTGAAAAGGGCGACCTCGCGAACTGGAAAATTCCCGGAGCAAAAGGCTCGGGAGGCATCGGCGGCGCAATGGACATTTCCGCCGGTGCAAAAAAACTAATCGTGTGCATGGAGCACCTGGCGAAAGACGGCGCACCCAAGATCGTCAAGAAGTGCACCTATCCGCTGACCGGCCTCGAGTGTGTGGACACCATCGTCACCGATCTCGCAGTGATCGACGTTACGCCGCAAGGCCTCGAGCTGCGCGAAGTCACACCTGGCTGGACGCTGGAGGAAGTGCAAAAGCTAACCGGCGCCCCGTTGAGTGCCAAAGGCCGCGTCCCCGAAATTCGTTTGAGTTGAGTTTTCGTCTGGTCGTTTTGGAGGAGCAAATGAGCGAAGTCATTCCGAAACAATATGCCGACCTTTTTGAAAAGCAGGCCTTTGGCCACCTCGCCACGTTGATGAAAGACGGCAGCCCGCAAGTTACTCCCGTGTGGGTGGATTTCGACGGCAAGCACGTTCGCGTCAATTCCGCCAAGGGCCGCGTCAAGGACAACAACATGCGCCGAGATCCCCGTGTCGCCATCACGCTACAGGATCCTGCGAATGCCTACCGCCATCTGGAAGTCCGCGGGCGGGTCGTCGAAATCACCGAGAAGGGCGCCGACGACCATATCAACAAACTCTCGCAAAAATATCTCGGCAATCCCGTTTATCCCTTCCGGCAGCCCGGCGAAGTTCGCGTCATCTACAAAATCGAGCCACAAAAAATCAGCACCATGGGTTGACGGATGGAAAAACGGAAAATGGAAATGGAATTGGTTGGGCAAGGTGGGTTGCCATTTTCTATGGTGACTTTTTCATTTCCCAAGTCTTCATAGCCGCGCGGCGACGCGGGCGGCGATTCGTCCCTCCGGCGTGCGGAAAACAAAAGCAAGGCTGTCCATCAACGACACGCCGGCGCTGGGAACCGCTAATTCGTACGACCACTCGTAACGCGCCGGCAACTCAGCAGTGAGCGACGTTGCATACGGCTGGATGCGGTCCACATGCGACGCAGTTTCCTTTGCGTCCTTCACCGGCCGCATATCCACGCCGTGTTTCCAATACAGCGAAAGCCGCAGATCGTCGATCATTTTCTGCGTCATGTATTTGCGTGTTCCAACTTGTTCCATTCCTGGGGGGCAGAGCTGGTCACGAATCATGAAAGAAACCGTGACGGAGTCGGGAAACTTCGTCACCGTTTCTGTGCCGCGGCGGAACTGAGTGCCGTTGTCCGTATCAATGCGCTTGAGGCCGTCGAAAAACTCTCCGGCGTTCATGATGCCGTAGATTCGGAAGCAGACGCCGTTGGGAAGGGATCCATCCGTTTCGAAAAGAACTCCGCCGTCATAATTCCAAACGGTTTTGTCGTGTCCCTCGTGTTTTCCGTGTCTGGCCGACTGCGCGGAAACGCAGGGAACCAGAAAAATAAAAAGCAACGGCACAAACACGACCGCCTTGGAGCAGAGGCACCGCATGCAGATTAGCTCTCATTATTAATCTAGCCCTTTCGAGGGTGCGGCGAGAAGAAACTTGAAGTCCTGAAACGTGTGCATGGCTTTGCCCGCGCCGGCCGCCTTCACTTCCCCTTTTCCCGAGCGGACCGCCTGGATGGCAGCCACCAGCTTTGGCAGCACGTCGGGCTGCGCCACCGGAACGTTGTGCGCGCCGAGCACCAGTTTCACTTGCGGAGCAAGCGCAGCAAGTTTCTTCGCGGACGCAACGTAGGCGTCCATGTCCGTCTCGGGCCGGTACAGCCAGATCGGCGCCGGATAATACGTGTCACCAGTGAACAGCAGACCGTTTGCGCGGTCTATCAGCGCGATCGCATCCGGCGTGTGCCCAGGCGTGGCAATAATCTCAAGCTTGCGGCCGCCGCCCAGATTAACGGTGAAGCCCTCGTGAACGAACCGCGAAATCTTCCACGGCTTCGTCACGTAAGTCTTAGGATTGAATCCCGGCGGCAGCTTGCCGCAGATTTGGTCGGACGCAATCTCCGCCTGAGCATCCGCGCGCGAACCTTTCGCGTTCTTGCGCGTGAAGTCCGTCTCCATTCCGTAGACAAACGTGAATTCCGAGTTGCCGCCGACGTGGTCGTTATGGGTGTGCGAATTCAGAACGACAACAAAGAGCTTTGTCAACTGCGAAGTGACTTTTTGAATGTCGCTGATGCCCATGCCGGTGTCAAACAACAGGGCCTGTTTGGTGCCAACGATGAGATAAGAAATGGTTTCTTCCGCCTGATGAGGCTCGTAAATCGCGAACGTCCCCGGCGCCACTCGGTACACTTCAAACCAAGGATCGGTGACTGGCATGCGCAGCAGCGTCTTGTAATCCGGGCGCGGCAGAGGCTTGCACCACTCTGGAATGCCCTTGGTCTGCGCCCCCAGCGAAACCGGCAGCAAACAAAACAGCCCCAGCCGTGCGAGTTTTGTGGAAAAGCTCACGATTCCCCCCGGTTGTGACTCGTTGGATTGTGCTGGGCGCGTTCAAGTATGGTATAGCGTCCTGAGCATGCGGGCAAACTTTCCTGTGCGTTTGTGCCTTCTTTGCAGTGAGAGGTCAGTTCCCTGTTCCGTCAGTCTTCGTTTACGGGAACTCGTCCGGCGCAAGTGTCATTTCCCATCTACGGAAAATGCCAGCAGCACATTGCCGGGAGCAGCCCCCAGAAAGGCGTATCCCGAGTTGACGTACAGCGTTCCTCCGACGATGACCGCTCCTGGGCCGTCGAGCGCGCCACCGTGCGCCTTTACTCCGTTCGTGGTCTTGTAATCCTTGGCGGTGTCTACGTCCCAAAGGATGTGCCCGTCTTGCGCCGAATACGCTCGCAAGTGTCCGTCGAGTCCGCCGGAAAAAATCACGCCGGGAATTGCGGTCACGGCGGCTGATTGTGCCGGGCTGCACCCGGGGGCCTCGCCGCATCCAGGGTGCGGCGTCTGCCAAGCGATCTCGCCGGTGTCCAGCCGCAACGCGAAAAGCCCGCCTCCGATTTTCGGATCCAATTGCGCTGCGAACCCGAAGGCTGTATCACGCGCTCCCGCCGTGCCTGAAGGCACGGGGTGCATCGTAACGTCTGAAACCGCAACGTACACATTTTTTGCGTCGGTAGCGGAGCCCCACTGCACACCGCCCGCCGTCCCGCCGCGGCCCACCCGCCGTTGCCACAAGAGCTCGCCCTGTTTGTCCGGATCCAAAGCGTACACGATACCCGATTTCTGTCCCGCAATCAGGGCGCGGCGGCCATTGCTCAGGTCGGCCAGAATCGGTGATGAGCCAAAGTCAAAATCGGGCCCGTTTGCTTCGGGACAGTTTGTGCGCAGTGCTTCCGCCGCACCGCAATTCACGTTGAACGCATCCCGCTTGGTCATTTGCCGCGACCACTTCAGTTTTCCCGTTCCCAGCTCGAACGCCAGAAAAGAATCGGAAGTCGGCGCTGCGGGGTCCGAATAGCTGTCGCCGGTGGTCACGTAAATCGTTCGTGTCTTCAAGTCCACGGTCGGCGAAGACCACACTCCTGCTCCCGATGGCCCCCACAATTGAACCCCAATCTTGCTCTTTCGTACCGGCTTGGGTTCCTCCTCCACCGTATAACTCTTCCAGAGAACTTTTCCCGTGGCTGCATCGAGGGCCGAAACGCTTCCTCGAAACTTGCAGCATTCGTATTGCGGATTTCCGGCGAACACCTCTTCCATCGAAGAAGTGGGAACGTAAAGTCTTTCGGCTGCAAGTGTCGGCGCTCCCGTAATCACCGCCCCGGGAAATTCTTCCACATGCGTCTTCCACAGGAGTTTTCCGGTCACAGCGTCGAGCGCATAAGTATTGGCATGCTGGTCGCCGAAGTACACCGCCCACCCGCCGCCGTTTTGTCCCAGGCTGACCGCTGTGCGCACGGGGGCATCGGTTTCAAAGGCCCAGAAGATGCAACCGGTATCCGCACTCAGCGAATAGACTCTTCGTTCAAAGCTCCCGACAAAAACGCGCCCTCCCGCCACCGTGGCCTGGGCCTGGGCACGGAAGACCCCGGGATAACCAAAGGCCCACTTCAGCTTGAGTTTTGGCACTCGCTCCGCGGTGAGTTGCGCCATCTCTGCCGGTTGAAAGCGTTGTTGCTCCAGGTTTACGCCCCATCCGTTCCAGTGCGGCTTCGAGAGCGGATCCGCAAAGGAGCGTCCCGCCTCCGCCGCGCAGAAAGCCGCTGCGGGAATCTGCTCTTTCGCGGGTCGCTTTCCTGTGAGGAATTCAGCCAAGTCGGCAATCTGTGCAGTTGACAATCCTAGTCCTTGCACCGCCATGCTTCCGCCCAGCAAAGCAAAACGGATATTCTCCGCCGCCATTTGCGCCAGCGCCGCGCGATTCGGTGCGCGCGGCACTCCCCCTTCATGACACGCTGTACAGCGTTGCTTGTAGAGCGCCTCCCCTGCCTTGTTTGTGGCCGCTTCCTGCCGCTGCGCTCCGCCAACGCAAACAGCAGCAAGCAAGAGAAAAAACATGCATGCTCCCAAGAATCTTGAGAAGGGTTTCACGGCCGGTCGTCTCCTTATCGCAGCGCCTTGCGAAAATGCACGGAGTGCTCGACTACTTCGAATCCCAAACGCTGGTGCACGTCCTGCGAAAGCGTGTTATCGATCAACGCGTCTGAAGCCATTTCCAGGCAGCCCTGGCGTCGCGCCCATTCCTCGCCTGCCGCCAGCAGGCTCTTGCCGATCCCCCGTCGCCGGTACCCCGCAGCCACATACCAACCCTCGACGTACCCGACCGGGCGGGACGGATTGCAGCTCTCCGCATGGGAGCGCAATCCGCATTCCAGGAACCCCACGACTGAACCGTCCCTGTCTTCCGCAACGAAAATAACCAGCGGCAACGTTCCTGGCGCTTTTCCCGCAAGGATGAGTTCCAACTCCCGAGCATGTTCTTCGGCGGGCGATTCCGGCCAGAGCGCTGCAAGAAGTGGCGCGAGTCCGCGGAGATCCGAGGGTTGCGCGAGCCGCACGCAGCTTTCCATCAACAATCCTGGTGACGTCACTTGGGGGTCCCAGAGACGAAGATCGCCTTCGGAATCATCATGTGTACTCCCTTGTTGCCGTCCACCAGCTCCGTGATATGCAAATCCGCAGCGACGCTCGAAAGCATGTAGGCGTCGTCGCGCGAAAGCTGTTTCTCCGTGACGAGAAAGTCGATCATTTCGCGCACAGCCAATGTCGTGCAAGCGTTCAAATCGTCGTTCAGGCCCATCGTGATGTAGTGCGTCGGCGTTTCCGCGCGCGGCCACTTCAGGTGCATGTTCTTGCGCACGATGAATTGAAATATGCCGATAAGCGAAGTCTCGAGCGCGGTGATGTCTACCTCTCCGTCGCCCTGACCGGCATGGCCGTCGCCGACCTCAAAAAGCGCTCCCGGCGCGTGCACGGGAATGTACAGGGTCGTTCCGGCAACGAGATCCTTGTTGTCCAGATTTCCCGCCATAATCCACGGCGGCGCGCTGTTCCACTTGCCCACGCTTTCCGGAGGCGCGACGCCCATGCTGCCGAAGAACGGATGCAGCGGAATCTCAATGCCCGGAGCAAACTTTGCCACCATGCGCCTTTCGTCCAGCGGAATGATTTTGATTCTCGAATAGGGAAAATCGTCCGGCAAATACCCGCGGCCCGGACCGAACGCGTTGTACGCATACGGAATTGCCAGTTTGATGGCAAGAATCTTGACCTCCAGCACTTCGCCGGGCTGTGCATCTTCGATGTAAATAGGCCCGGTGAGAATGTGCCCGCCCGGACCTTTGTCTTTCACCTGCTCGGTGATGTCGCGCAAGGATTGTTCCACCTGGTCCTTCGGGACGCCAGCTCTTTCCAACCGCTCGGGGCTGTTGGTGATGAGCGTCTGAATTTCCACCGTGTCGCCCGACTTGACCCGCAGCACGGGCGTGGCCTTCGCGTCGTAGTAGCCCCACGCCACCGTCTTCGGCGTCGGTTTCAGCGTGTATGTCGCCTGCGCAATGGCTTGCCGCGCCGAGAACAACAGCAGTTGCACCATGACTGCTACACTGACGAGCCGGACACGAGTCATTTGATCTCCTTGTGGTGAGAAGCCAGAGCCGATGCGGCATCCGTTTCTGGTTTCGGCGTATCGCCGTCGCGCCGCTGATCGTAGCCGCGCACAAGCGAGTAAGCAACAAGCGGCGGAGTCACCATCATCATGGCTCCTGTTTCTTTACCCGTCCCAACAGACAGCCCAAGCAAGCTCAGCGCGGAAACGATAAGAAGACCCACAGGCGCCGGCGCCCAATACATGGCAAAAGTGGATTCACAAAGAGCTGGCCCTTAACATTGAGAATCAAACCGAGCGAACCGATCATCAGCAACAAGAACCCACCGACGCCGCATACGATGAATCGCCGCGCGACCCAAGCGATTCGCCCGATTCTGCCGTTTCCCACTTTAGACAGCCTCTATTGCTCCGGTCGCTCTTTGCCCGAAGCGGTGGTGCCAGACTTGCGCTGCGCCAATCAGGTTGGCGTCTTCGCCCAGTGAAGCCAGCGCGATTCCGGTCTTTTCGAACGGAACAAAGCGGCAACCCTTTGAGATCACTTTGTGAATCTCTTCGAGGCTCATACTTTTCATGATGCTCCCGCCCATCACGATCCGGTCCGGCACAAACAAATTGATCAGGTTGGCCAGGCCCAGCCCGAGATAGAGGGCTTCGCGGGCAACGGCCTCTTGCGCCAACGGGTGGCCTTTCTTCGCAAGCTGAAAAATCTCTTTGGCAGAGAGGATTTCGGCATGACCGGACGTTGCTCGCGCGTTCGTATTGAACCAGGCCGCCATCGCCGGACCTGTGGCTAACGCTTCCCAGCAGCCGCGGAAGCCGCAGGTGCATTCCGGGCCGAAAGCATCTATCACGTGATGGCCAACTTCGGGATGCGCTCTGTCCACGCCACGATAGAGCTGCCCCTCGAGAATGATTCCGCCGCCGATGCCTGTGCCCACGGTGACGTAAATCAGCCGCGACTTCCCTTTTCCCGCGCCCCAAGCGGCTTCTCCCAGGGCCGAAGCGTCGCCATCGTTTTCGAGGGCCACGCGCACGCTGAATTCGCGCGCCAAATCCTTTACCGGATTGCAGCCCTTCCATCCCGGCAGAAAATCCACGTCGCCAAATTCACCCGTGAAGGGATGAACCCAGCCCGTCGACCCGATGCCGATGCCGGAAAGCTCGGTGTTCGCTTTCTTGGCCGCTTCGCGCAGCATGTGAATCACATGGCGCAGCCCGTCGGGATACGCGCGCGCATTTTCCGTCGGCGTTTCAAGCCGCGCGAGGACCTTGCCGGCATCATTCACGATGCCCGCGGCAATCTTCGTTCCCCCAATATCCACTGCCCCAATCATCGCCCATCCTCTCGACAACTGTTGTAGGGACGCAGCACTGGTGCGCCCTTTTCATGTTATGAACCAACGATGCTGGTGCCATTCCGAAGCCGCGCCTTTTGCGGCCAAGGGGTCCTGGCTTGCTTCAAGCTCAATCGTGTTCCGCTGAGAACATTGCCTTCCACGAGTTGAGTTCCTGTCACTGAGTCGCGTCCGACCGAGACCTAGCCCGGATTCCTCGCTGCGCTCGGAATGACACGCTTTGAGATTTTTCGTCAAGCTGCCAGACTTTCTCCTTTACCGCTTTTCCTCTTCGACTTTTCCGCTTCTTCTTCGTGACCTCTGTGCTCCGACCTCCGTGGCTCTGTTAATTCTTTTTCCTTTCTTTCGGCAACAAACCTCCCTCCTCCTCGACGATGTATGAAGACAGCCGAAACGTATCGCAATCCACTCCAGAGAGCTCCGCGAGCCGCTCGGCGACAAGCTGCGCCGGAATAATGTCAATCAGGAATTGCCACTCCGCGGGAATTGCCGGAAGCTGGAAAACCAGATCGCCCGCACCGTCAGGAACTTTCTGCCCAATCAGCATGACGTTCGCGCCAAGCTTCCGCAGATCGCTCGCCACGGCGAAGTCCTGCTCGCGCATCTGCGCGCCGTCCATCCACATCCCGAAGCGAATGCCTTTGCTCGCGATTTCCTGCGGTCCATGGCGAAAGCTGCCGGTGCCCATGGCCGTCGCGGGAGACTTCACGCCTTCCTCCCACATCAGCCGCGCTTCGTAAGCGCTGCCAAGACTCGCCCCGCGCGCCAGGAAATACGTCGTGGTACGCGGCGCAAGCCACGCCGACCTGGCAATCTGTTCTTGCCATTCAGGAATCACCCGGCCAGTCTGCCCCAGAGCGTTCGAGAGCGATGCTGCAAGCTCTGAATCGTTAGGGGGTCGGAGCTTTCGCTCCGACATTGAAGCCGTCCCTGCAAGGGGGGCTTTAGCCCCTGAGGAACTGCCGCTTGTTTCCGCAACCACGGTATGTGCCAGCATCCCCGCCGCCAGCGCCAGCGTAGTGTAGGTGTTGACCGAAATTGCGTGATCGAGCTTGATAGGCACGACGATAACCGTATGCGCTTCTTTGGCTAGCGTCCCTTCGGGAACATTCGTGATCCCGATGACGGTGACGCCTGCTTGACGCACTTTTCTTGCCAATTGCACAATCTCCGTGCTCTTGCCGCTCCGCGAAATCAGGATCATCGCGGAGTCCTTGGGAAACACGGCAAACCTCAGCAATTCGTCAGCGTCGAGCAAGTAGACGGGATGCCCGCCCTGATGAAACATCCCGCTGACGTTCAGCGCCGCGTGCCAACTGCTTCCAATTCCCGTCAAGTAGACATGCCGCGCACCACGAACCGCCGCCGTCGCCGCCTCCAGCGCGCCTCGTCCGGCGCCATTCGGCCCCTCCAGGAGCTCCACGGTCCGCTGCAACTCCTCCGGCTGCCGCAATATGTCTTTAAGAAAATGTGTCATCAATCGCTCGGAGACTAACGTATCCCGTTTCGGCTTTCTAGGCGAGCCGAAAGCCTCGCGAGCCGATCTTTTGTGGGCGTCTCAATCATCCGAATGAAGTAGTCGTTAATTGGTACTCCCTGAGTCCGAGCGCGGAACTCAAAAACCCAAACCCTGAAGCTTTTTGGAAGGCTAGGCCCGCCGTCCCGTCAGCATCGTAGCTGTTCCAGCCATCCCATCCACACTTTTGGCTGACGATTGAACCTTGTGAGCGCATGCTTCGGACGAAACTAAATCGTACCGGTTAGGACGCTCGCTCATGGATGGGTCATGTCCTCGGGCTTGACGAGGGTGTCGAATTCGGCGGCGGTGACGAAGCCGAGCTTCACGGCGGCTTCGCGCAGGCTGATGCCTTCATGATGCGCGGTCTTGGCGACCTTGGCGGCGTTGTCGTAGCCGATTTTGGGAGCAAGCGCGGTGACCAGCATCAGCGAGTTGTGGACGTAGCGGTCGATAGTGTTCTTGTTGGCTTCGATGCCGCGCACGCAGTGCGCGGTGAAGCTGTTGCAGGCGTCGGCGAGCAGCTCGACGGAGTGCAGATAGTTGAAAATCATCACCGGCTTGAACACGTTGAGCTCGAAGTTGCCCTGCGAGCCGGCGAAGCCGATGGCCGCGTCATTTCCCATCACCTGCACGGCCACCATGGTGAGCGCTTCGGACTGCGTAGGGTTCACCTTCCCCGGCATGATGGAGGAGCCGGGCTCGTTTTCCGGCAGCGTGAGTTCGCCAAGGCCGCAGCGCGGGCCGGAAGCAAGCCAGCGAACGTCGTTCGCGATTTTCATGAGCGAGGCGGCGAGCGTCTTCAGCGCGCCCGAGGCGAACACGATTTCGTCGTGCGCGGAGAGCGCGGCGAATTTGTTGGGATGCGAGCGGAACGGCAGGCCGGTCAGGTCGGCGATTTTGCGCGCGGCGCGCTCGGCAAATTCCGGATGCGTATTGAGGCCGGTGCCGACGGCGGTGCCGCCGATGGCCAGGTCGTAGAAGCCGTCAAGCGCGACAGCCACGCGCCCGCCGTCGCGGTCGAGCAGGTTGACGTAGCCGGAAAATTCCTGGCCCAGCGTAAGCGGCGTGGCGTCCTGGAGATGCGTGCGGCCGATTTTAACGATCCCGGCGAACTCCTTGGCTTTGGCGTCGAGCTCATCGCGCAACAACTTGATCGCCGGAAGCAGCCGCCGAGCGGTTTCCGTGGCGGCGGCGATGTGCATGGCCGCGGGAAACGTGTCGTTCGAGGATTGCGACATGTTGACGTCGTCGTTCGGGTGAACGGGCTTCTTGCTGCCCATCACGCCGCCCGCGATCTCGATGGCGCGGTTCGAGATCACTTCGTTGACGTTCATGTTGGTTTGCGTGCCGCTGCCGGTCTGCCACAGGCGCAACGGGAAATGCTCGTTGAGCTTGCCGGAGATGACTTCGTCGGCGGCTTGCACGATAAGTTGTGCTTTCTCGGCCGGCAGTTTGCCGAGGTCCTGGTTCACCAGCGCGCCGGCCTTCTTCAGGATGCCGAAGGCGCGAATCAGCTCGGGCGGCATGGTGTCTTTGCCGATGGCGAAGTGGATGAGCGAGCGGGCGGTTTGCGCGCCGTAGTAGCGGTCGGCAGGAACCTCGATCTTCCCCATAGAGTCCGACTCGGTGCGCGTGGGGCCCTTGGCGGCAGCCCCCGCGGTCATAGTGGACTTCGCGGCTTCAGACATGGCCATCTCCTCGATGGTTTCCGCCTCTGAGTGTAACAGGATGACAGAAAAGGAGACACGGACGCGGAAGGTTAAGGAGTCAACGACCCCAGGCCGCGGCTTTTCTGCCGCCTTGTGACCGGAGCGGCCTCAGGGAGAAGAATTTGTTCCGGCAGGGCACGCAACGAAACGCGGGTACTCCGAGGAAACGCCCGATCGTCGAAATCTGGCCGGGGACATGCTCCGCTGCGATGCGCTGCAATTCCAGATTGCCGCAGATTCGGCAATGGGCATACAGCAAATCCCGAAACGGAGTGCGGCGTCCGCGAAATCTCGCTTCGCAAGATTGGCAACGCCACGGCAAAACGCCGCCGACGCTAAGCAGATAGTCAACGACGGTCCGGCGCCGGGAGCGCCGGAATTTCGAACTGCGACACGCTGGACAAACGAGCCCGGTCGCCTGAATCTTCAATCTCCCTGAGTGCCTGGGACCCTGAAAGACGGAAAGAAGCAAACTCGATGTCAGGCAAGATACAATGAAATTCCCAGGGAGTAAACATGCATGACTACACCGCTGAACACGCTCGCGCCGGAATCAACGCAGAATTACCGGCGCTGGAGACGTGGCCGAATCAATTCGAAAAGTACGTTATTACTACGCGGTTTCCGGAGTACTCCTCGGTTTGCCCCAAGACGGGCATGCCCGACTACGGCACACTCACCATCCAGTACATGCCGAGGAAAGAATGCCTGGAGCTGAAGGCCCTGAAGATGTATCTTCTGGCGTACCGCAACCTCGGCATTTTCTATGAGAACGCGGTGAACAAAATCCTTCACGACATCGTCGCTGCGGCTCAACCGGAATGGTGCGTCGTTCGCGGCGAATTCACACCGCGCGGCGGATTAACTACAACGGTGTTTGCGCGCTGGCCCGCGCTGAAGGCCAAGGACGCTTCGTCGAAACGATAGACCCGCCGAAAACGTCCAACGCTTACCAGTCCCGGGCAGACAGAAGATGGACAGAAGGCTTTTTGCAAGCCATAATTTCTAAACAGGGCCATTTAGGGTTATACCAATCACAGAGAGGCTAGAATGAGCATTTCTCCAAACATACCAAGCCCGCAAGAATCCTACGGATACGAAACACCGGGAACTCCTCGGTGGATATCGGTATTGTTCGGGTTGGTGATTGCCGGGTTGGCTGTGGTCGTCTATTTCGGTTATACCACACAGGCAAAGCTGAGCGATGACGTGGTGAAACAGAAGGACCAGAACAAGATTCTCAGCGCGCAACTGGATCAGGCCAACTCGCGAATAGCGGACTTGAAAAGCCAGGTGGAAATCACCACACAAAGAATGGGCCTGACGCAGTCGGAACTCGCGAAAGCCAAGAGCCGCGCGGAAGACATCCGCAAAGAACAGCAAGCGGCCGACCAGGAGATCACCACCCAAATCAAAGCAAGCCAGGAGCAAATTGGCGCCGTGGCGACCGAAGTGGGCGGCGCAAAGAAGGACCTCGAAGCAACCAAAAGCGATCTCGAGGCTACCAAGGGCAAGCTCGACCGGAGCATGGGCGATATGAACGTGATGAGCGGGTTGATCGCCCACAACCGAGATGACCTCGAAGAGTTGCGTCGCCGCGGGGACCGCAACTATTACGAATTTACTTTGCAAAAATCGAAGAGCGGGCAGCGCGTCGGACCAGTGCACATCTCGTTGAACAGGACCGATCCCAAGAGGTCCAAGTACACCATCACCGTCGTGGCCGATGACAAGACCATTGAAAAGAAAGACAAGACGTCCGGCGAACCAGTGCAATTTTATGTAAAGGGCAGTCCACGATTGGCACCCTACGAAATCGTGGTCTTCGACGTCGGCAAAAATCAGATCACCGGTTACCTGGCAACGCCCAAGGATTCAGGCGCTCCAGCAGCGGCGCCTGCGGCTGCTCCATCGGCCGCGGCCGCGCCGACAACTCCGACGACCGACAAGCCGTAGGAGCGCTGTCCGCTTAAACTCAAAAAGCCCTCTTCTGGGTTTCTTGGCGACAACGCGCAGGACAGGGCTTCTGCCTTTTCAAAGACCATCGGCATCGAATGAACAACGCAGGCCAGGAAAGATCATTCGAATTCCTTCAGCGTCTTTGCCATTTCGCGAAGGCGTTCATCGACCAGTGCGAATACAGTTCCTGAGTCAAAACGGTTCGTACCGTTCCTGCTTCCGGCGGAAACGTTGGTCAATATTTCAATTCCCTGCTCGATTTTTCCCACAGGCCAGACGTGAAATTTTCCCGAGGCCACCGCGTCCAGCACGTCTTCCCGTAGCATCAAGTCTTCGACGTTCGCTTCCGGAATCATCACGCCTTGTGTTCCTGACAAACCCTTGATGCGACACACGTCAAAATAGCCTTCGATCTTTTCATTTACACCGCCGATGGCTTGGATGTCCCCTTGCTGATTGATGGATCCGGTCACGGCGATGTCTTGGCGCAGCGGTAATCCAGAGAGCGCGGAGACGAGCGCATAAATCTCCGTCGAGCTGGCGCTATCTCCGTCCACGCCCGAATACGATTGTTCGAAACAAATGCTTGCGGCGAGGGATAAGGGCTTATCCTGCGCGAACTGGCTGCGCAGATACCCGGCGATGATTTGGACACCTTTGTCATGAAACCTTCCGCTCAGGTTGGCTTCGCGCTCGACGTTGATCAATCCAGCTTTTCCTAATGCAGCCGTGGCAGTGATACGCACCGGCTTGCCGAACGAATAGCCGCCAATCTCCAGCACGCTTAGTCCGTTGACCTGGCCGACGCGCGTGCCGGCAACGTCCACGAGCAATGTGCCTTCCTCAATCATTTCGCGGATGCGGGTTTCGATAAGGTTGTGGCGTTCGATTTTGGAAAACAGAGCGAGGCGAACGTGATGCGCCCGAACTACGGTTTCCCCAGTTCCTGCCGCGCTGTAGTGAGCTTCGCGGGCCAAATCGGCGATGTCCACGAACCGCGCAGTTACTTTATTTCTGCGTCCAGCCTGGCGCACACCGTATTCGAGCATGGCCGCGAATGCGCCTCGGTCGAACGGGTATAGATTTTCTTTCTCGCTTAGAGCTCGCAGCCTTCCTGCATATTCCGCGATGACGCCGTCGCTCATGGCCATTTCTTCATCGAACTCTACGCGCACTTTGAAGATTTTGCGGAAGTCCTCTTCATATTCGTAAAGCAGTTCGTAGAGTTGCCGATCGCCGATGAGGATGACTTTGACGTTGATGTCAATGGCTTCGGGCTTCAGCGCGCTTCCGCCAAAGGGATAAAACATTTCGAGCGGCTGAATTTCTAGGCGGTTGTGATTGAGCGTGCGTTTCAACGCGCGCCATACGCCGGTTTCTGATAGCGCTTCCATCGAATACATAATCAGGAAGCCGCCATCCGCGCGAAGCAGCGAGCCTCCGCGCAGATCCATAAAGTCGCTGCTCCACCCGCCTCGCGCATCATAGGCCCGCTGAATCGTACCGAAAAGATTCGCGTACGTGGGAGTGGTCTCGAAAATCACGGGCGAGGTCTCTTCATGATTGTGCGCCAGGATGACGTTGACTCCGTACACACGGAAAGGGTCGCGTTCCGGGCCGCCCGGGGCCTTCGGCGACCCGTCTGGTGTCGGCTCCTCGTCTTGCTCGCCTTCTCCCTCGCGCTCCTTGAAAGGATCCAAATTATCCAGCAAGTGATGCCGCACCTCTTCGAGATACTCCGCAACGCTCACGCCGGGATATTTTTCCTTCAACTCTTCGATGACGCCGTCCACCAACACGGAAGCCGCTTCCTGTTCCAGGTAACTCAGCTCGCTGGCCAGCTCGCGCGATAAAGTGAGCGTTTTGCGGTAAACAACGGTAAATTCCTGGCGGAATTGCTCGTACTTGCGCTCAATCTCTTCCGCGACCGTGCCCTCAAGTTTCCCCTCGTGCACCATCTTGGAAATGTCCTCGATGGGAACCATCTGTCCTTCGAGCACGGGAAAGATTTCGGGAAGCGCTACAGCGCCAACTTGCATGTGGCCGAGAGCAAATTGGTCGCGCGCAATGCGGCGAGTGAAATCGTCCATCAATTCCTTTTCGCGGACAGTAAAGCGCTCGACGATTCTTCCCTTTTGGCGCTGAAACGGTTCGCCTTCGAAAACCTGAGGAATCCGCCGCCGCAAGAAATCGATTCCCGCCTGCATGTCTTTCTTGAAGGAATCGGCTTGTCCGCGGGGAAGGGTCAGCAGTCTTGGCCGGTCCGGTATCTTGAAATTGTTGACGTAGCAACGGTCCAGCGATTCCTTGGTCGGCGGATGGAGCTCTTCGATCATGCGCGCGATGGTTCCGCCGCGGCTCGTGCCCGCTAATCCACAAACGAAGACGTTGTATCCAGGAGCAGAGAGCTCCACGCCCATCTTCAAGGCGCGCAATGCGCGCTCCTGCCCGATAAAGCCTTCGCGGGGGTCGGCTTGCCCCGTGGTCTCGAAGGGAATCCGCGAGAGCTCACACCTCCAGCGCAACTTTTCCGACGGAAGCTCGACTGGTTTCGGAGCAGGCTTAGTAGCCATGAAATCCTTTCGAGCGGGCTACTCTAACACACTCGCGAGGAACACCCTCCGTTGGCCGCGTCAGCTGTCACGCAGCGGTTATCGGCGGACTCTCCGCGCTTTGTCTGTAAACATTCAAAACTCCCGCCGCTATGGCGACAAGGATGGGCCCTAGCACCAAACCAAGCATCCCAAACAGATTGACGCCGCCGACAACGCTGATGAAGATCAACAGCCCGCTCAATTCCGTTCGTCCGCCGAGCAACAATGGCCGCAACACGTTATCCACGATAGTTGATACCCCCGCGCAGATGGCCACGAGCAAAACCCCGCGGCCCCAGTGTCCCGTAAAGCCCAGCCAGAGCGCGGCTGGGACAAAGATCAATCCCGACCCGACGACGGGGATGAGGGAAAAGAAGGCCATCAGGACGCCCCAAAATACCGGCGCCGGCAAGCCCACAAGCGCAAAGCCCAGGCCTCCGAGGGCTCCTTGAATGGCTGCGACAACTAGGCTAGTAATGACGCTTGCAGAGATGAGTTCCTGGACCTGGGTGATCATGGCGTCCTTGTGCGCAGCATCGAACGGCAAAATGCTCCTCACCGCGCCAAGAATCTCCTCGGCGTCGCGAAAAAAATAGAACATCGCAAAAATCATCACGAACAGGTCAAAAAGAAACGCAGCGATGTTCTTCAGAATCGTCCCAATGCGCTCCGCCAGGAATCCGGCCTCCTTTTCAATTCCCTGCTCGAGCGCTTCGAAGATGTCCGTGTTGCGATCCATTCCGGGAACGTGATGAGCAATCCACGCCCAGCTCTTGGCGATCACAGGTGCATGCTGCTCGATAATGGAGTGTTGCACGCCTCGAGAAATCGACACGGCCTCCCGCACGAACAAGGTGGTCACCAAAATAGCCGGGACAATCAGAAGAACGGTGACTGCCAAGGTGCTGGTTACGGAGGCTTTAACAGAAGACAGGCTCTTTGCGAGCCGCTTGTGCATCGGGTAAAAAAAGGTCGCCAGAATAGCAGCCCACGCCAGCGCGCTCAAAAACGGCTCGGAGATGCGGAACACCAGGTAAATCAGGAGGAGCAGCACGCCATAAGAGACAACCGCCGTCAGCCGTGACGTTGTAGCATCCGTTGAAGGGGCAGCATTCATGTTCGTACTATAATCTGTACAGGTCGAGCGGACACGAACCGTTTCGTGTTCGAGCCGGTTTCTGGTAGCCTCTCTCCGCTCCACCAGGTCGCGTGCAGGTCACCCGGCAAGCTTGGCATGTCAACAAAACCCACTCCGCTCAATACCCAACAGTTTCGCCTCCTTGCTGTACTTGCTTTGGTGAATTTTGTCAACTTTGCGGCCCGCCAGGTGGTGGTTCCGCTCATTCCTCTCTTGCGCGATCATTTTCACGCCACCGATGCGCAGCTCGGGGCTCTGCAAATGTGGCTTCTTGTGGTGCTCGCGGCCTTCAGCATTCCTTTTGGATTTTTTGCCGATCGCTTCAATCGCATCACGATCATTGTCATCGGCGTGGCGTGCTGGAGCGTTGCGACCCTAGTCAGCGGCCTGGCTTTAACCTACATTTTCTTGTTGTTTGCGCGGGCCGCTGTGGGCCTTGGCGAAGCCGCCTACGCTCCGGCAGCGCAATCCATGATCTCGGGCGCCTTTCCGCAGGAGAGTCGCGCCCGCGCGCAAGCCATTTTCGCCGCAGGAATGTTGCTGGGCGGCGTGGGAGGCCAGGCGCTCGGCGGCGTCGTCGGGCAGCATTACGGCTGGCAGTACGCGCTTTTTCTGGTTGGGCTGCTGGGCATAATTCCCGGTGTCGCCGTCTTTTCCCTCGAAGAACCCGCCCGTGGCCCTCGCTCCGAGGTAGTGCCCTTTTGGCGTCTATTGAGTGTTCCCGCCTTTGTGGCCATGATCGCTGCAGGCACCTGCATCACTTTCTCTAGCGTGTCCCTTCTGTTTTGGGGTGTGGACTTCGCCGTCAGTTACAAAGAGTTTAGCTTGCGTGACGCATCTGTTTCTCTTTCCTTGATTGCGCTGATTGCGTCGGTATTAGGTGTCCTGGTTGGCGGTTATGTCGCCGATTCTCTCCACAAGCGCTTTAACTATGGAAGGCTGCTGGCCATCGCGGTGGCGTTCCTGATTGCGGCCCCATTTTTGTTCGTTGCCATTCAGTCCGACGAGCAATGGCTGGTACTTGCAGGACTTTCCATCGCCGGTTTCTTCATGTCTTGGTATCACGGACCGGTTACCGCGGTGATCCACGACATGATGCCGCGTCGCGCCCACGCCACTTCGGTCGGTGTGTACATGTTTGTTACGCAGCTCCTCGGAGGTTTGGGGCCGCACCTGCTTGGTGAAATCTCGGACTTTCACGACTTGCAGTTCAGCCTTCAGATTGCCGTTGGAGTCATGGTTTGTGGGGCGCTTTTGATGTTTCTGGTGATTTACTTCATCCGGCGCGACGGCATTCGGCACCCGATCCTCGATGCTTTCCACGCCGAGCCCGGTGACTGACGAAACGCAAAGGAGCGCCAGCGTTTTCGGCTCACTTTCTCAATTTGCTTTCGAAGGGATTACTTGATGCCGATCAGGCTGATCAGGCGATGGACTTCCCTCTCCGGGACGTCGTAGAGACGGCGGATATCCTCTTCTTCCAGCCGCTCCCGTAAATATTCCGCGGCCACAAAACTGGCTTCGCGATCCGTCAGGTCGCGGCCGGACTTTTCGCGGAATTTCACAAAGGCAGTGTGAGCAAGCCCCACGACATGGGCTTCGCCATCGACAAAGAATTTTGTGTCAATGGTGTCCGCATGCCGCGTCGCGATGCCGTTCCACATGTGTGAGAAGCGGCACTGGTACGTTTGCCCGCTTAGTTTGGAGATGACTTCGAACGGCCCGACAAACTGGCTCATTGCACCGGCATTTGCCAACACGGGCCTTGTGGTCATCGGCTCGTCACCACGGCCGCCTCGGCGTGCGCATAGCTTTTCACGGCTGCGCCGACTCCCGCCCCGCTTCCGACACGGAATCCCTGATCGACCAAGCACTGCTCCAGTGCCGCCAAGAACAGCAGCACGTTGGGCTTCTGGCTGCAGTAGCCCATCAAACCCACGCGCCAGATCTTTCCCTTGATGGGGCCAAATCCTCCGGCGATTTCGATGTTGAATTCGTCAAGCAACTGGTTGCGGAGCTTTTCGTCGTTCACGCCGCTTGGAATCACCACGGCGGTCACTGTCGGCAGACGGTCCGAAGGGTTTTCCACTAGCAGCTTGAGTCCCATCGCTTCCAAACCTGCGATCAGCGCAAACTGATTCAAGCGATGGCGCTCCCATCGCGATTCTAAACCTTCTTCGACGACCAGGCGCATCGCTTCGCGCAACGCGAAAACTAGCGAAATCGGCGGCGTATGATGATACAGGCGGTCCTTGCCCCAATAATTCATCGCCGTGGTCAGATCGAAATACCAGCTCTGCACCTTGGTTTTGCGCTTGCGAAACACTTCTTCCGCCGCGGGGCTCACGGTGATTGGCGACATTCCTGGCGGTGCGCTGATAGCTTTCTGCGAGCCGCTGAAGCAAATGTCAATGCGTTCGCGGTCCACGTGCAGCGGCACGGCGGCAAGCGAGGCTACTGTGTCTACAACGAGTAAAGCTCCCAATTCGCCCGCGACTTTCCGGAAGGCGTCGATCTTGGTGAGCACCCCGGTGGAAGTTTCACCCTGTGCGAGCCCGATCATTTTGATCTGTTTGCCTTTGCCCGCGCGGCGCACATCTTCGGGATCCACCGGCCTTCCGTAGGGAGCCTCAACTTTTGTCACTTTGGACGAGGCGCGCGTCGCAATCTCGTACATGCGTTCGGAGAACACGCCGTTCACCGCTACGATCGCTTCATCACCCTCTTCCAGAACATTCAAGACGGAAGCTTCAATACCGCCTGAGCCTGACGCCGAAAGCGGCAACGTGATGCGGTTCTCGGTCTGAAAAATCTGCCGCAGAAGGATTTGGGTCTCGTCCATGCACCCGCGGAACCACGGGTCCATGTGGCCCACCAGCGGTGTCGCCATGGCGCGGTATACGCGCGGGTCGATCGAAGACGGCCCCGGCGTCAGCATCAGCCTCACTGGGGGATGGAGTTCTCCAATGTGTTGAGTCATACGCTTTGCCCTTCTTTTTGATCCTTGCCTTGGTTGACGGTTGCTGCTTATTTCCGTTGAAAGGAGCGAACCAGCCGCAGGATTCTGTTAAGGGACGTTCCTGCCACGGCGGAAGCTCAATTTTCGCGCAGTCGATTGCTGCTGCGCAACCGACAATTTGGCCCCTGAACCGCGAGGTATAGGTTACGACGTTGTGGTTGGACCTGGGAGCTTAGTGAGCTCCTCATTTGCTTGACAAGAAAGACGCCGTAACGAACTATCTCAGGACTCCCAAGCAAGCTTGTCAGGCTCGGAGGTCTACCGTTGACTTGGACACAAGTTTACGACCCCACCGGACACTGGTGGCTCTCCACGCTCATCGCTGCAATCCCGGTTGTCGTCCTGCTGGGGGCCTTAGCGTTGTTGAGAATGAAAGCACACTGGGCAGCCCTGGTTGGCCTTGCCTCAAGCCTCATCATCGCAATCGGCGTTTTCAAAATGCCGGCGGGGATGGGCGCGCGCACGGCTGTGTATGGAGCGAGTTACGGCTTGTTCCCGATTGGGTGGATCATCCTCAATGTCATTTTTATGTACGACATGAATTGCGCCACGGGCCGCTTCAAGGTCTTGCAAGAAAGCCTGATGGGTATCACCCAGGACCGGCGCTTACAGCTTTTGCTGATTGCTTTTTCCTTCGGTGCTTTTTTTGAAGGCGCGGCGGGATTTGGAACTCCCGTGGCAGTGACCGCAGCTATTCTCATCGGGCTCGGGTTCAATCCGCTGCAGGCTTCCGGTCTCTCCCTCATCGCCAATACCGCTCCCGTGGCATTTGGCGCGTTAGGCACGCCGTTGATTGCGCTTCAAGGCGTGACGGGGCTCGATCTCTTGCAACTCAGCGCCATGGCTGGACGAATCCTGCCTGTCTTTTCAATGCTAGTGCCCTTCTGGTTGCTGTGGACCTTTGCGGGATTCCGCGGAATGATGGAGATATGGCCCGCTGTATTGGCTGCAGGGGCGTTCTTTGCGATTCCCCAGTATCTGCTATCCAACTACCACGGGCCCTGGCTGGTGGATGTGGTCTCCGCGGTGTGCTCCATGATTGCCGTGGTCGCCTTGCTTTTCCTCTGGCATCCGAAAAAGATTTGGGGATTCGCAGGGCATGAAGCCGACCGCACGGCTCGTGCGAGCCACGGTCACAGCTCGGCAGAAGTTGCCAAGGCCTGGATTCCGTGGGCCATCCTCAGCGTGGTCGTATTTCTGTGGGGACTTCCCGCGGTCAAAGCGTTTTTGGACGGCATCTCCATTTTCAAGATTCCCATTGCCGGCCTGCACAACCTGATCCTGCGCGTTCCTCCGGTCGTCGTGAAACCCACGGCCGAGGGCGCGGTATTCAACTTGAACTGGCTCTCGGCCAGCGGCACGGGCATTCTGGTCGCCGCCATCATCTCCGGCTTCGTAATGGGCATTGGCCCGATGGCCATGCTGCGGCAGTACGGAAGGACGTTGTACAAGGTGCGTTTCTCGTTGATCACCATCGCGGCCATGATGGCCATCGGGTTCATGACCCGGTATTCCGGCCTGGACGCGACGATGGGGCTGGCGTTCGCACGCACGAGAGTGTTTTATCCATTCTTCGGCACCCTGTTGGGCTGGTTAGGCGTCGCACTTACTGGATCAGATACCGCTTCCAACGTGCTGTTTGGCAGCTTACAGAAAATTTCGGCCGCACAAGTTGGCCTCTCCCCAAATTTGATGGCAGCTGCCAATAGCTGCGGGGGTGTGATGGGCAAAATGATCGATGCGCAGAGTATCGTGGTCGCCAGCACGGCTACGGAATGGTATGGGCATGAGGGAAACATCTTGCGCTATGTCTTTTTTCACAGTATCGCCCTTGCCTGTTTGGTTGGCGTTTTCGTTTTCCTGCAGGCCTACGTATTCCCCTTCACCAAGCTAGTTGTGCACTAAGCTCGCCCACGGCGCTGAAAGCGTACTATCCTTTACTCACATACCATGGACGCCAGTATCTTCAACGAGTTTCGCGCCATCGTCGGCGACCGCGGATTCATTTCCTCCCCTGAGGAGCTTCACACCTACGAATCCGACGGCCTCACCAATTTCCGCGTTTTGCCTCGCGCGGTTTTGCTCCCCACTTCCGCGGAACAAGTGCAAACGATCGTGCGTATCTGCCATCGCGAAAAAATCCCTTTCGTTGCGCGCGGTTCCGGCACCGGCCTCAGCGGCGGCGCGCTCCCGGTTGAGAACGGCATCGTCCTCAGCCTGGCGCGCATGAATCGCATCCTCGATGTCGACATACCCAACGCTCGTGTCGTTGTCGAACCTGGGGTCATCAATCTGGCTGTCACCGCCCGCGTCCAGGCTCACGAATACTTCTATGCGCCCGATCCTTCTTCGCAATCCGTGTGCAGCATCGGTGGTAACGTCGCGGAGAATGCGGGCGGAGCGCACTGCCTCAAGTACGGCTTCACCACCACGCATGTCCTGGGGCTTGAAGTTGTTCTCCCCGATGGCTCGCTTGTGCATCTCGGAGGAAAAGCACTCGACACGCCCGGCTACGATCTCGCCGGTGTTTTTGTTGGCTCGGAGGGCACGCTGGGAGTCGCCACGAAAATCATTCTCCGCATCGTCAAGCACCCCGAATGTGTGCGCACGCTCATTGCCGCCTTCGCTTCCACCAACGAAGCTGGATCCGCCGTCAGCGGCATCATCTCGGCAGGCATGCTTCCCGCCGCCATCGAAATGATGGACAATCTCGCCATCCAAGCTGCAGAAGCCGCCGTTCACGCCAATTATCCCGATTGCGGCGGCCTTCTTCTCGTCGAGCTCGATGGCCCTCAGGCCGAAGTTGAAGCCCTGCTCGCTCACGTTGGCGAAATCTGCCGTTCGAATAGCGCCTGGGAGATTCGCGTTGCGCAATCCGATTCCGAGCGCGCGCTCGTCTGGAAAGGACGCAAGGCTGCCTTCGCGGCGGTCGGCCACATCTCCCCCAACTACATCGTCCAGGATGGCGTGATCCCCCGCACGGCGCTTCCTCAGGTAATGAGCGAAATCGAGCGCCTAAGCAAGGAGCACAGCTTGCGCGTCGCCAACGTTTTCCATGCAGGCGATGGCAACCTGCATCCGCTGGTGCTCTATGATCGCCGGATCCCCGGCCAGGAAGATGCCGCCCTCGCTCTCTCGATGAAAATACTGGAGGTTTGCCTCGCCGCCGGCGGGTCCATTACGGGCGAGCATGGTGTCGGCGAAGAAAAAAAGTGCATGATGTCCAAAATGTTTGCCGAACCGGATCTCGCCACGATGCAGCGCGTCCGCTGCGCCTTTGATCTCTTACAGCTTTCGAATCCCACAAAAGTCTTTCCCACACCGCGCCTCTGCGGCGAAAAACCCGGCGAATACGTTCCGCACCCCCTCGAAATCGCCGGCCTCGCGGACCGCTTCTGAAAACTTGGCTAACACGCAATGGTCAATCGAACGAAGCCGGCCGGGGTGTATTCCTCGCGTCGCTTCCCGCGACGCGTCGGCCTGCCGTGAGAAATCTCTCCTCGATTTCCTATCAGCGCGATTGTGATGTATCGTCCCGTTGCAAGCCATGTTGAACCAGACCGAAAACTCCTTTCACGCCCTCCTCGGCTCCGACCATATCCGCTCCGCCACGCCCGGCGATGCAGTCTCCGGTGTTCAGCCGCAACTGATCCTCGAGCCCGCCACCGAGCAGCAGCTCGCCACCACTCTTCGCCTCGCCAACGAATCGAGACTCGCCGTCATTCCACGTGGTGGTGCAACAAAACTTGGTTGGGGCAATCGTCCGTCGCGCGCTGATCTCATTCTCTCCACCGCTCGTCTCAACAAAGTCCTTGAACACGCCTGGGCTGACCTTACGGTCATCGTTGAAGCCGGCTGCACCATTCGAGCTTTGCAGCAAGCGCTGGCGCAGCACGGCCAACGCCTTGCCATCGATCCCCTGTGGCCGGAACGCGCAACCATTGGCGGCATCCTCTCCGTAAATGATAGCGGCACGCTTCGTCTCCGCTTCGGCGCGTTGCGGGACCTCATCATCGGCGTCACTATCGCCCTTGCTGACGGCACACTGGCCTCGAGCGGCGGCAAAGTCGTCAAAAACGTTGCCGGCTACGACCTCCCGAAACTCGTCACCGGAGCCCTGGGCACGCTTGGAGTTATCACTCGCGCGGTCTTCCGCCTCCATCCGGCTCCGCGCCATGCCCGCTCGTTTTCTATTCCGACCGCCAACCTGCAAGACACACAAAGACTTGTGTTGGCTATCCAGGATTCCAAGCTCGCCCATGTCGCACTCCAATCATGTTTCTCAGCGGGAACAGCTCCGTCCATCGACATTCTCTTCGAAGGCACCGAGGTCGGCCTCGCCGCCCAAGCTGCTCAGTTGCGCGCGCTTTGTGGCACAGCACAGGTCTCGGAAGCCCCTCCAACCGTGTGGGAAGCTCGTCAAGAACTCTGGTCGTTTTCCAACTCCGCAGAAACCGCCGTCGCCAAAATCGGCACTCTGCCGACCGACCTTGCACGCACTGTCGAACTCCTCGGCAAGGCCGCCGATTCTGCGCACCTCCGATGGATGTCAGTGGTGTACGCAACCGGTCTCGGCTGGCTTCGCCTCGAGGGCTCCTCCGACAACTTGCATCCCGCACTCACCACATTGCGCGCGGACCTCGACAAAATAGGGGGTTCCCTCATCCTTCTCCATCGCCCCGCCCCGCTCCCGGCTTTCGACGCCTGGGGCCCTCCAGGCGACTCCCTGCCCCTCATGAAATCCGTCAAGCGCCAGCTTGATCCCGCCAGCACCCTGAACCCTGGCCGTTTCCTTGGCGGCATCTGAATTTCCGGCCCGACCCTTTGATTGACTTGGCATTCAGCGCCGCATACCATGAACTTTCGCAAAGTTCATCGCATGATCGGCACCCTTGTATCGAACTACCGGATTGTTGAAAGACTGGGCGGCGGCGGAATGGGTGTCGTCTATAAGGCCGAGGACGCGCGCCTGGGACGCTTCGTCGCACTGAAATTCCTTCCCGACGAACTAGCCAAGGATCCCATGGCGCTGGAGCGCTTCCAACGCGAAGCACGCGCAGCCTCTTCGCTCAATCACGCGAGCATCTGTACCATCTACGATATCGGCGAATCCGGCGGCCGCAGCTTCCTGGTTATGGAATTTCTTGAGGGGCAAACGCTTCGCGACCGAATTGCCGGCCTCCCTCTGCCGTTAGAGTTGCTTCTCGACCTCGGTATCCAAATTGCCGACGGCCTCGATGCCGCTCACGCCAAAGGCATCGTCCATCGCGATATCAAGCCGGCCAACATTTTCGTAACCACCCGCAACCAAGCCAAGATTCTCGATTTTGGTCTCGCCAAGATCGGCCCGCGGGCCGCTTCCCCGGCAACCGTGGCCATGACCGCTTGGGGAGCGACGGTGCTCGACGACAACTTGACCAGTCCGGGCACCGCCCTCGGCACCATTGCCTACATGTCTCCGGAGCAGGTGCGCGGCGAAGATCTCGATGCTCGAACTGATCTCTTTTCTTTCGGCGTGGTTCTTTATGAAATGGCCACGGGCAAACAAGCTTTTCCCGGTCCCACTTCCGGTGTGGTTTTTGATGGAATTCTGAATCGCCAGCCCCTTGAGCCTCTTAGCCTCAATCCCATTCTTCCGCTCGAACTCGACCGTATCTTGGACAAAGCGCTCGAAAAGGACCGCACCCTCAGGTACCAGAGCGCGTCAGATTTGCGTGCTGACCTTCAGCGCCAGCGACGCGACTCCGCTTCCGGCAAAGTCAAGGTCTGGCAGTCCGCCGCCGGAAGTGCCGCCAGGAAACAGACGGAATCTGTTTCGCCGGGACCGTCAGTCGAGACGAGCGGCGAGAAAAAATTGACCCGCTCCGCGACGAACAAAAAGATTGCCGGCGTTTGCGGGGGCATGGCCGATTATTTCCACATGGATGCCACCCTCGTCCGGGTGCTCTGGCTTGTTCTCGCCTTTGGTTTTGGCATCGGTTTTTTGGCCTATGTCCTTCTCTGGATTTTTTTGCCTGGGGCGCCGGTTGAAGCAACTCCAACGTCTGGAAGCGCCGCTCGAACGAACCAGCCGCAAGCTGCCGCTCCGGCGGCAAAACTTCCGGGTATAAAAGTCTTTACCGTCGCCATCGTGGTCTTGCTTTTCGCCGCACTTGTGGCCGCAATTTATTTCCTGCCACGCGGCCTGCACCGTGCGGATTTTTCGTCTATCCGCATGCAGCGAATCACCACCACCGGCCAGGCCCTTTCTGCCGGGCTCTCTCCCGACAGCCGCTATGTGGTTTACAGTCAGGACGACAATGGGAAAAAAAGCCTATGGCTTCGTCAGCTGGCCTCAACCAATAGCGTTCAGCTCCTTCCTCCGGCGCCGCGCGCTTACCTGATTCCAGAGTTCACTCCCGATGGTAGCTTCATTGACTATCTGGAAAGAGTGAATCTGACGGATCGATTTGGGACCCTGTACCAGATTTCTGTGCTGGGAGGCACGCCTCGCAAGCTCGCGGACAACCTGGATAGTCCCGTCAGCTTCTCTCCCGACGGGAGGCAAATGGCTTTTGTTCGCAACGACCCGATCAAGGGCGAATCCCACCTCATCCTCGCGGATTCTTCTGGTGGTCACGAAACCAAGCTGGCTACCCGCCGCATCGGCAATGACATTGGTCCCTTTGCCCTTCCCTCGTGGGCGCCGGACGGCAAGAGCGTAGCCGTTTCGGTTTCCGATCCGGCCGTCGACGGCCTGAACCTCCATCTCCTGAATGTCTCCACCAGCGACGGGTCCGCCAAGGCCTTTTCGCCTGTCCACTGGAGAACTATCAACCACCTCCTGTGGATTCCCGACGGCAGCGGCATTTTCATCGCCGCGCAAGAAAAAACCGGCGCTCCCCAGCAAATCTATTGGAACGCCCAAGGCAGTGCGGAGGCGCACAAAATTACTGGTGACGTGAACAATTACATGTCTCTCAGTGTGGCCTCTGATTCGCGCTCTCTCCTGGCTATCCAGAGCGACATCAACGTCAACCTCTGGGTGGGTCCGGCCGATGATGCCGACACTGCGGTGCAAATCACCTCCGGCCGCATGGACGGCATGGGTGGCCTGGCCTGGACCACCGATGGCCGGATTGTCTACCAAGGGAACGTGGGCGACACGTATCAAATCTGGATGGTCAATGCGGATGGCTCCAGTGTCCACCAGGTAACCGATGACCGCTATTTCCACACGCAGCCTGCGGTCTGCGAATCGGGACGCTCCATTGTCTTTGAATCCGACCCCGCGGGCATTCATCATCTCTTCAAGATGGACCTCGAAGGCAACAACATCGTGCAAATTACGAATGGCGGCGGCGAGGGCGGCCCAAGCTGCAACATCCAATCGAACAATCTGGCGTTTTCCGGGGTGAGCAGAGACGGTCGCACCCTCCTCTATAGGATGGACCTAGGCGGAGGTCCTCCTGCCCCCCTTTCCGACCTCCTGGTCCTTGGCGACGTGGCTTATTCCCCGGATGGAACTCGTATTATGGCGGCCTTCATGGAGCCGAAGACCGGAAGAATCCAGGGCTGCATTCTTCCCTCCTCCGGTGGCCCTCCCCTCTTCTGCCGCGACGCTCCGCCCACGCTCGACCCCATGGGAATCATAGGTTGGATGTCCGATGGCCGCGGTATGGCCGCGCTAGACAATCGCAACGGCGTCCCCAATCTCTGGACCTATCCCTTTGACGGCTCCCAAGGCAAGCAACTCACTCATCTGCCCAAATCTGAAATTCACGGGTTTGCCTGGTCTCCGGACGGCAAGCGCATCGCCCTCTCGCGCGGCCCCATCGAGCAAAACGTGGTGCTGATCAAAACCGGCCCGTAGCCTTCGCCCATCGTTAGCCACGGACAGACAGGAACCAGTCATTAACTATGGCGAGGCATCGTGCTTTGATAATCCGATGCGCAGATCAGGTGTTCAGCGGTTCTCGCTCTGCGCTTCCGCCGCGAAATTTCCGCATTTGCCTCCATTCACAAGCTTCATCCAGCGCGGATACGCTTTCTTGAAATCCGCGATGATCTGCTCATAAGGCACATCCGAATAATTCCCCCGCTCCCTGACATATTCCATGTGCCTTCGGCCTTCGCGATCAAACTCGTGAAAGAGCGAATCTTGCCGACCATCGAACTCAAGGGGATGCACGCCAAACCTTTGGCATAGACTCAGATTGAACGCCGGCGTCGCTTTCACCCACCGGCCCTCCAGATAGAGTTCGGTGAAGCTGTGCCAGATGAACAGGTCCCCGCCCATCAGCTCGCGCAGCTTCTCCGTGGACAAATGGTTGCGCACGTCCGCATAGGCCACGCGTGCCGGAATGGCTATCGAGCGCGCTGCCGCGGCGAGCAAAGCCGCTTTCGGAATGCAGAACCCGCGCTTTGCGCGCAGGCAGTCGCTGGCTCGGAAGTACCGCCGCTCCTTTCCCGCACAGTAGGGATCGTAGAAAACTTCGTCGCGCACTGCATAGTACAGTTTCACCGCGCGCGAGAGGTCATCGCCCGCGCCGGTTGCCGCCTGCCTCGCAAACTCCCGCACCTCCGAGTCGGCACTGTCAATAAACTCCCCCACCGCCGTGTATCGCTCAAGTTCCATCGCGCGCCTATTCTACTGCGGCCGTGAATAATTCTGGATATTCGGCGGAGCGGGAATCGCTGGATTGCCGCGCGGGTCTTGCACGGGCGGTTGCGAGATCCACTTCATCGGAATCACGCCGGTCCAGGTCTGTGCAACGTAGTCTTTGTCGTCATTCACAGCAAAGCCCGTACGCACTTTGGCGGAAGCTTCGACCAACGGAACCGAAAGAACCGTCGTGCCCTTCAACTCCTGCTCGGTCGGAGGGCGCACCGTGGCCCAGCGGCCGCGAATCACGTACTCGACAAAATCGCGCATGGCAGCGAGTTTCGTCGCTTCGCCTTCGACGATTTCTGCTTTCCCCAGAACCACCACAGAGCGGTAATTGACCGAGTGGCCTGTCGCGCTCGGCGAGCAAACGATGCCATCGAGCAGCGTGACGTTCAGGCAGAATGGCGCGCCGCTCGCGAGTGTCTTCATCAGCCTGCTTGCCGTCGAGCCGTGCAGAAACAATTTGTCGCCAACGCGCACATAGTTGGTCGGTACTACAATTGGCATTCCCTTGTCGATGAACGCAACCTGGCAAACGAACGCTTCATCCAGGATGCGGTAAATCAATTCGCGGTCGTAACTTCCGCGGTCGGGCTTGCGGCGGACCTTGGTTCTTTCAGTTGGAGTAAAGTTGCTCATGCGCGCAGACTAGCCGTTGTGGGGACGTGGCCGCAAGCCCTATCTGGACGCCGCGGGAATTGACGTCTCTTTGTAATCGTGTAGGCTCTTGAGCTGCCGTTCCTCCCTTGGATTAAGGATCGAAACCCAAATGGCGAAGCCCACACCGGTTTTTACGCGCGAGACTTTTCGATTTTTCAAAGACCTTGGCTGCAATAACAGCAAAGCGTGGATGGACAAAAACCGCGACCGTTATCAATCCGCGGTGGTCCAGCCCTTTCGCCGCTTGCTCGAAGAAGTTTCGAACGACGTGATGAAGCTGAACCCGAGCTTCGACGTTTCCCGCCGGACCGGTCCGAACTTCTCGCGCATCAATCGCGATATTCGCTTCGCGAAAGACAAGACGCCTTACAAAACACAGATGTATCTGAAGTTCTCTGTTCCCGTGCCGGACAACGGGGAAACCGGTCAGCTCTACGTCGGTCTCTCGGCAGACACAGTTACATCAGGCTTTCGCATCTATTCCGGCGGAAAGCGCAAAGAATCGGTCCTCGCGTTGATCGGTCAAGTTCGCGTACAAGCTGCCCCCGGCTGGGTCGGTAAACAGAAAAAGCGGCTCAGCCGCCGCTACGAAAGCTACTGGTACACGACGGAGAAAGGCGAGTGGACGAAACATTCCGGCTGGCCGGCGGCCGCAGAAAACTGGGACAAAATTCTCGCGTGGATCGTGCGCCGCAAACTGAGTTCCACGGCCGCCATGCGATCTTCCTTCCCCCGCGAGGTTGTGAAAATTTTCCGCGACCTGTACCCGCTGCTGCGATACACTTCGCTGCCAAACTAGGGAGCAACACAGGGAGGAGGAGTCGCATGAGCCACACGCCCGACCGGTCCCGGACTCGTAGAAAATTCCTCAAGATGCTCGGAGTGAGCCCATTGATTGCCGGCTCGAGCCTCCTTTCAAGCCACCTTGCGAACCGTCTCCCCGCCTCGCCAAACGGAGAGAAGCACTTTCTGAGCTGGTTCGAAAATCTCCAGCAAAGCGATGACCTCATCTCCTCTCCCGACCAGGCTCTCAATGTGATGGACTTTGAGCGCGTGGCACGAAAGGTGATTCCGCCGGCGCATTGGGGGTACCTCGCCACGGGCGTGGATGACGACGCAACCGTCCGCGCGAATCGAGACGGCTATGCGCACCTCCAAATCCGGTCCCGCCGTTTGGTGGACGTCGCGAACATCGACATGTCGCGGTCCATCTTTGGCGTGAAGTGGAACACCCCGATTGTGCTCTCGCCCGTAAGCGCACAAAAAGCTTTTCATCCCGATGGCGA
>Ga0126379_10000027_pt1 | contig 66949 bp, 62 predicted proteins | sample PanSoiMetPlot_24_FD_92640 | JGI IMG/M metagenome (GOLD analysis project Ga0126379, IMG submission 92640) | Tropical forest soil microbial communities from Panama - MetaG Plot_24 | ecosystem: Environmental > Terrestrial > Soil > Tropical forest > Bulk soil | place: Panama | collected 2016-02-17
CCTGCGGACCTTCCTGGAGGTCGGGAGGATTTACGACGTCCACGCCGAGCACTTCCTGCTGGCCGCGCTTCGCTCCTACCAGCAGATGCACGCCAACTACTTCGAGGAGCTGGAGGACGCCGCCGCGTCGCTGCGCCGGGCGCGGGGCTGGTCCGGCCGGACACCGCCGTCCTTCTCGCGCCTCCGCGCCGCGCTCGAGCGGGACTACGGCTACGAGCTGGACGTCGAGACTTTGCCCGCGGACCCGGACCTCAAGAGCCTCCGCTCGGTCTTCCGGGACGGCCCTCGGCCGCGCCTGCTCGTCAACGGCCGCCTGATGCCCTCCCAGAAGGCGTTCGTCGCGGCCCGCGAGATCGGCTACCGGGTGCTCGGCCTGAAGGAACGGCCGGCAACCTCGACCTGGATCAAGGTCGAGTCCTTCGAGCAGGTCCTGAACAACTTCAAGGCCTCCTACTTCGCCGGGGCGCTCCTGATCGGACGGGACGTCCTTCGCGAAGACCTCGCCCGGTTCTTCGCTCGGCCAAAGTGGGACGGCGCGGCGCTGGCCGACGGGATGCGGCGCTACGACGCGACGCCCGAGACGTTCTTCTACCGGCTGACGCAGCTCGTGCCGCGATTCTTCGGGCTGCGGGAGATTTTCTTCATGCGGTTTTCCCAGTCGCCGCGGACCGGCGGGCCGGCGCTGACCAAGGTCTTCAACCTTTCGCGGGTTCCGGTTCCGCACGGCGTCGGCTCGGCCGAGACGTACTGCCGGCGCTGGCCGGTCCTGCGCCTGCTCCACGACATGTCCCGGCGCGGCAAGCGGCGCGGCGGCCCCGCCGTCATGGCCCAGCGGTCCCGCTTTCTCGACACGGGAGCCGAATTCTTCGTTATCGCGATGGCCCGCCCGCTCGCCTTGACCGACGGCGCGAGCTCCAGCGTCTCGCTCGGCTTCCTCCTGGACGACGCGCTTCGCGAGAAGATCCGCTTCTGGGACGACCCCGCCGTGCCGCGCTCCGACGTCAACCTGACCTGCGAGCGATGCCGCCTGGTCCCCTCGGAGTGCCACGACCGCGCCGCCCCTCCGGTCCTCCACGACCGCCAGCAGCAGCAGAGCCGCAAGGAAGAAGCCCTTCGCCGTCTCCTCGCAACGCTCTAAGTCAACTGGCCTGGGTCCACTTGCCGAAAATCCGGGCGATCTCGGCGTGGGCGGCCTTCACCGCCGCCTCGGGGGTCGTCTCGTCCCGGGCCACGCGGGCGAACATCGTCGGGATGACGAACGTGTTGAAGACCTCGTCGATCGCCGCCGTGGCGTAGCCGGGGTAACCGACGTTGGTGGACCAATCGAGCGCCGTCGAGAGGACCGCGTACTTCCCCGAGGGCGCTGCCGGGTCCTCGGCGAGCTGACGCGCCGCGTCCGGGACGGTCGAGGGGAAGCACGGCAGGTTGTAGAAGGCGCTCTCGCGGAAGACCGCCGGGAAGGCGTCGATGAAGTCCACCAGGAACTGCTTCGCTCCCTCCGGGTTCTCGGCGAACTTCCACACCCCGTAGCAGCTCATGAGGTGCTCCGCCGCGATCCGGCGGACCGGCCCCGCCAGGGCGGGAGTCAGACCGATCTTCGCTGCCGTCTCGGGGTTGTCCTTCTCGGCGGAGCGCGTCACCGAGATCGCGTTCTGGACGAAGGAAGAGCGCCCGGAGATCATCGCGCGGTTGTTGGAGGAGGGGTCCCAGGTGAAGACCTCGGCCGTCTCCGCCTCGCGCCAGAGGGCCCGCGCGAACTTCAGGGCCTCGATTGCCGCTTTGGAATCGAGAGCGGGCCGCCCCTGCTCGTCCTGTTCCGCGCCGCCGAAGGACCAGAGCAGCGCGCGGAGCGCCATGTTCGAGTCCATCTCCTGCGAGAACCCGATCCCGACGGGGTGGCCGGACCTCTTCCGGATCTGAGCGCCGCCCTGCCGGAGGTCCTCCCAGGTGTCCGGTCCCTTCGGATACCCGGCGTCCGCCCAGAGGTCGATCCGGTAGTTGCCCGGGTCGGGAGCGAAGGAATCGGAGAAGGCGAAGAACTTTCCCGTTTTCGGGTTGAAGGTGGACCGGCGCGCGAGCGGCACCATCTCGCCGTGCCGGCGCTCGACCTCGCGCACGACGTCGGCGTGGTCGAGGACGTTGCGCTCGTAGGCGGCGGGCGGAGAGAGGAAATGGAAGAGGTCGTGCCCCTTGCCGGACGCCGCCTCGGCCGCCGCGCGCGCCGGGACTTCGGTCGCGGCGATGTGGTCCACGATCACGTCGGTCCGGTTCTTCTCGCCCCACTCCTTCGTGAAGACCTTGTCGAACCACTGGTCGTAGCGGGGCACGTAATGGGCCCACTGCGCGATGCGGAGAGTCTTGCGCTTGCCCGCCGGTGCGGGGCGCGCGCAGGCGCCCGAGGCGGCCGAAGCCGCCGCGATGGCGGCGCCGCGGAGGAAGTGCCTTCGGCTGATCACGGAACGCGCGGAGAATATAATCGGGCAGTGGCTCTTCCCGCTCCCGGAAATCGTTTCCCACACATCACTCTCCGGGACGAAGAAGGGCGGGAGGCCGCCGCTCCCGCCAACCCCGCCCTGTACGGGTTCTTCAAGACGACCTGCCCGACCTGCGAGTTCGCCTGGCCGTTTCTCGACCGGATCCGCCGGCGCGCGCAGGGCGGGCCGCTTTCCGTCGTCGCTGTCTCTCAGGACAGCCCGGACGACGCTGCCCGCTTCGCCGAGGAATTGAACGTCGCGATCACGACTCTCTACGATCCCGAGCCCTGGAGCGCCTCGGAGACACTCGGTCTCGACAGCGTCCCGACCTTCTTCCTCGTCGATGCCGACGGCCGCGTCCGCGAGGCGGTCGTCGGATTCCAGCGGGATAAGATGGAAGAACTGGCCGGGGTCGCCTCGGAAATGGGGGGACGGCCGGCGTCGGCGCTCTTCGCGCCCGGCGAGAAGATCCCGGCGATCAAGCCGGGTTGAACGTCTCGAAACGCGGACAGGTAGTCTGTAAGGCGGCTCACAGGGAGGACCCACCGGAGATGGCCAGGGCGGCGACAGTCGGCGAGCTGAAGGCCAGCGGTTACCGTCCGCGCGGCGTCAAGGAGGAGCTGCGCGAGAACCTCCGGCGGGCACTCGCCCGCGGGGAGAACCCCTTCGCGGGGATCCACGGCTACGAGCGGACCGTCCTGCCCTCGCTCCACAACGCGATCCTCTCGCGCCACGACTTCCTGCTCCTGGGGCTGCGCGGCCAGGCGAAGACCCGGCTCCTTCGCATGCTCGTCAACCTGCTGGATTTGGAGATCCCGGCGATCGCCGGCAGCGAGTTAAACGAGGACCCCTTTGCCCCGATCACCAAGTACGGCCGCCGTGTCCTCGCCGAGAAGGGCGACGCGGCGCCGATCGACTGGATCCCGCGCGAGGAGCGCTACCGGGAGAAGCTCGCCACCCCCGACGTCACCATCGCGGATCTCATCGGGGACGTGGACCCCATCAAGGCGGCCACGGAAAAGCGCTCCTACTCGGACGAAGAGGTCATCCACTTCGGCATCGTGCCGCGGACCAACCGCGGCATCTTCGCGATCAACGAGCTGCCGGACTTACAACCCCGGATCCAGGTGGGCCTGCTGAACATCCTCGAGGAGCGCGACCTGCAGATCCGCGGCTTTCCCGTCCGGATCCCGCTCGACATCCTGCTCGTCTTCTCGGCCAACCCGGAGGACTACACCAACCGCGGCAACATCATCACGCCGCTGAAGGACCGCATCTCTTCCCAGATCCTGACCCACTACCCCGACGACGTGAAGACGGCGGCCAAGATCACAGCTCAGGAGGCATGGGTCGAGCGAGCCGAGGGAGATCCACGGGTCGAGCTGCCCGACTTCTTCCGAGAGCTCGTCGAGGAAATCGCCTTCGCCGCCCGCGGCAGCGAGTTCGTGGACCAGTCCTCCGGGGTCTCGGCGCGGATGCCGATCTCGGCGGTCGAGATCCTCGTCTCCAATCTCGAGCGGCGCGGCCTGCGCCATCGCGAAAAGACCGTTGCGCCGCGCCTCTGCGACCTGCCCGCGTGCCTGCCGGCGATCACGGGGAAAGTCGAGATGGTCTACGAGGGCGAGCAGCAGGGGGCCGAGGTCGTGGCCAAGCGCCTGATCGGAACGGCGGTCAAGAAGCTTTTCGACGGCCGCTTCCCGGCGCCCGACTCCGGCCGCCCAACGCAGCGCCGGCGCGAGGACCCCGAGGACTCCGACGAGGCGGGGCCCGCCCGGCGTCTTCGCAACAACCCGGCGCCGGAAAAGATCCATCCGCTCTACGAGCCGATCGTCGAGTGGTTCGCCGCCGGCAACAAGATCACGCTCTCCGATGACACTCCCTTCCAGGAGCACCTGTCGGCGCTGGAGTCCGTCCCCGGTCTCCGCAAGGCGGTGGAGGAGCACTTCGCCCCGGCGGCCCCCGAGGAGCGCGCCGTCGGAATGGAGCTGGTCCTCGAAGGCCTGACCCAGCACTTGAAGATCGCCCGCGAGGACCTCGACTCGAAGGTCTCGTACACCGAGATGCTGAAGTTCAACCTGGTGCGATCGAGAACCACCAACTGAGAAACGTCTGAGAGAAGGAACGGACGTCCTCCGGTCGTTCCGGGAGCGGGTGCTGCGGCGCGAGCCGCTGCTGGGATGCTTCCTGACCTGGCCGACGGCGGGCATCGCAGAGCTTCTTTCCATCGCCGAGTTCGATTTCGTCGTCCTGGATTCCGAGCACGGGTTCTTCAACATCGAGTCCATCGCCGCCATGGTCATCGCCGCCGACGGCGCCGGACTGCCGTCGGTCGTCCGAGTCCCCTCCTGTACGGCCGCCGAAGTCGGACGAAGCCTCGACGCCGGCGCGGCAGGGATCCTGTTCCCGCGCGGCGACAGCTGCGCGACGGTCCGGAGCGCGATCGAGATGGCGAAGTACCCGCCGGCCGGGAAACGGGGCCTCGGAGGCGCACGCGCGAACCGCTACGCGACGATCCCGCTGGATCGCGTGGTCCGGGAGGCCAACGAGGCGACCACGATCGTGGTCCAGATCGAAACCGGTGGCGCCCTGGCGGAGCTGCCGCAGATCTCCTCGGAGCCCGGGCTCGACGTCCTTTACGTCGGCCCCAACGACCTGACGCAGGCGCTCGGCGTGCCGGGGCAGTACACGCACCCGAGCTACCGCGACGCGCTCGCGCGGATCGCCGGCCAGGCGAAGACCTCCGGCAAGGCGGCCGGAATCATGCTCGGTCGGGCCGACCAGATCCCCTCGCTGCGGGAGCTGGGCTACTCCTTCTTCACCATGAGCGACCGCACGCTCGTGCTCGAGGCCGCGCGCGCGTGGCGAGGAGCCTTGAAGCCGTAGAATTGGCCCCGGTGCGGTACCGCTACTCCGATTACCCGGTCGATCTCCTCCGCGCTCTCCTGACCTACCAGGAGCTCGTGAAGCTCTTCCTCCAACTCGTCCTCCAGACCGGGGGCGATGTCGAGGAAGCGCTCAAGTGGATGAAGTACCTGCAAGAGCGCGGCATCATCGATCCCTCGATCGACCTCGAAGAGTTCGCGAAGGCCCTCCAGAAAAACGAGGTCGTGGAAGAAAGGAACGGCCAGCTCTCGCTGACGGCCGCCGGCGAGAGGCAGATCCGCCGCTCCGCGCTGGAGGAGATCTTCAGCTCGTTGTCCAAGTCGGGCGCCGGCTACCACGCGATCCCCCGGGCCGGCTCCGGAGGCGAGCTCCTTCCCGAGACGCGCCCCTACGAGTTCGGCGACAACCCCACGGCCATCGACGGCGTGCGCACGATCGGCAACGCCGTCCGCCGCGACGTCGAAGAGATCTCGCTCCAGCCCGAGGACTTCGAGGTCCACGAGGAGGAGCACCTGACCTCCTGCGCGACCGTCCTCGCCATCGACATCTCCCACTCGATGATCCTCTACGGCGAGGACCGATTCACCCCGGCCAAGAAGGTCGCGCTGGCCTTAGTCGAGCTCATCCAGTCCAAGTATCCGAAGGACTCGATCGAGGTGCTGCTCTTCGGCGACGACGCGAAGCGGGTCCCGATTTCCGAGATCTCGAAGACCCAGGTCGGCCCCTTCCACACCAACACGAAGGCCGGGCTGGCGCTCGCCAGGAAGATCCTCCAGCACAAGAAGAATCCCAACAAGCAGGTCTTCCTCATCACCGACGGAAAGCCCTCGGCGATCTGGGACCACGGGCGCCTCTACAAGAACCCCTTCGGGCTGGATCTCAAGATCGTCAACCGGACGCTGGAAGAGGCCGACGCCTGCCGGCGCGACGGGATCACGATCACGACTTTCATGATCGCCACCGACAGCTACCTCGTGGACTTCGTGGACAAGCTGACCAAGATCAACCGCGGGCGCGCGTACTACGCCTCGCCGTACAATCTCGCCGAGTTCCTGTTTACCGATTACATCCGGAACCGGAAGAAGTTCCTGCATTGACGCTGCTCTTGTGGGGCCTCGCGGTTGCCGTCGCGGCAGTCCTGGCGCTGGTGCTCGTCCCGCGCTACCTGTTGAAGAGCGCGCAGGACCGGCTGGCGGGCGCCACAATCGGGCGCGATGGCGAGACCTACAAGCTCCTGACGCGGGCCGATCTGGTGGCCGGGCGCTATCGCCGCGTGCCGGGCGTGCTCGGTTTGAAGGACGAAGAGCTGCAGTTCTCGGGTCTCTTCGGGGAAACCGTGCAGCTTCCGACCTCGGACATCCAGAAGATCGTGACGGGCGTCAAGCTCGCCTCCGGGCGCCTCCTGACCGGCCTGGAGGTCCTGCGGATCTCGCGCTCCGACGGCCCGGACCACGAGTTCGTGCTCTCCCCCGCCTCCGCCTCCGCCTGGCGCAGCCACCTCGGGCTCTGGGCCATGAAAGAGCGCCGGGCGGACGCCGAGCGAGTCGAACCGGGACGCTGAAAAAAAGCTCTTGTCGTGCCGTAGGGGAGGGGCTTGCCCCTCCCGCCCGGTGGCGCTCACTCCGAAGAAACTGCCGCTACGGTTCTTTCAAAAGCAATGTCCGCTTTCCACCCGAAGCCGTCGGCCGCCGAGGTGATGAGCTCCCGGGCGTGATCCTGCGCTTTCCGCTCGATCCCGGACTGCTTCGCCGCGCGAGCGAGTTCGCCCCGCGCCCAGAGCATCCAGCGGGTGCGGTCGGCCGGTGTGATCGGGTTGATCCAGCCGCTCTTCTCGTCGAACCACTCGAAGCGCGGATCCACGGCGAGGATCCGCGGCTGAGGGAGCTTCACCCGGACGATGCGATGGTCGGCGTCGGGAAGGACTTTGAATGCCCGGTTCTCCAGGTCGAAGCCTCCCAGCACGCGGCCTCTCAGCCGAAGCGTGGCGCTCTTGGGAAAGTCGAAGACCAGGAAGTGTTTCGCTTCCTCGTAGCGGACGACGTCGGAGACCTGGATCTCCACGGTCGAGAACTGCGCGATGTGCCGGACCGCCGCGACGACCGGCGCCGCCGACACACTTCGGCTCTCGCCCCAGGGAAGGAACGCCCGCGACAAGAGAAACAGCGTCGCCGCGCCCAGGGCGGCGACGAGAACCCACGGCAGGACCCTGGCCGGCGAGAGAGGTCGCACGACCGGCATTCTCTCCTGCCGAGGTTTATCCTTTCCGCATGAGAAGGCGGTTCGAGGGCTTCCTGGCAGCGCTTCTTCTTTGTGTGTTCGTTGCGTCTTCTTCGGCGGCGGAGTCCCCCCGCAAGCGGCCGGCGAAAACGAAGGCCGCGCCTGCGAAGCCGGCGGATTCCCAATCGCCGTACTCCGGCGAGCCAATCTCGCTCGACCTGAAAGACGCCGACTTGAAAGACGTCCTGCGGACGTTCGCCGAGCTGACGAAGGTCAACATCGCCGTCGATCCGGACGTCCGCGGCTCCGTCACGGTCTCCCTGCACGACGTTCCCTGGGACCAGGCCCTGGACGTGATCCTGCGAATGAACGGTCTGGGCTACGTCCTGGAGGGCCGGATCCTCCGCATCGGGAAGCCCGAGAACCTCCTGCCGCGAGACCCTCAGTCCTGAAACCACCGCCGAAAGAGCGCGGTTCCGAGCCGCCGTGCCAGCTCAACGTCAACGCGATGCCATCCTCGGCTCGTTGGCTGGTTCCGGAAGGTCAATTCGTAGTAGCCGTCGAGGGTCCGCTGGACTCGATTCCGGGCCAGGTCCGGGAAATCGTACGTAGTCTGATAGAGGCCTCCTGTTTCAAAAGCGAGTGTCTTGAGGCTCTCTAGGAGCAGCCGCTTACCGTAGCGCCTGCCATCACTGACATCAAGGACGAAGACAGACGTTTCAGCCTTCGTCACCGACTCGATCACCGAAGGAGCCCGCGCGCGCCAAGTGTGTTCATTCGTGGCAGCACTCCAGCCAAAGAAGAGAAGGGACTTTGGTCCAGGCAGGCGATCAAGTCCCTTGCCGATACAAGTCAGACCAGCCTCGATCGAATCCGTGCGCCCGCAGTCGGTGATTCCCGTTGTAAGAGCTGGTCGTCCTGATTCTGGAACCGGGCTCTTCCAACCAAGGCTTCGGACGTTGAGAATCGCGCGTTCAATGGTTTCATGGCTGTTCGTAAAGTCCTGAAGCAGCCGAAGGCTGGAGCCAAAGCCCAGGACGGCGAACAAATCATCCGGACCGGAGCTTTCGATCAGGGACTTAGCTTGGCGCATCATTCTGACGAAGCCGGTGTCTTTTTGACCGGAGATCTCCCACTGAAAGAGTAGGACCGTTAGCCTCGGACTACCGGGTAATCCGAGTTCTGTCGAAGCAGAACCGGATCTATCAGCTCGAACGACCGGCGTTCGCGTCTCCAAGAACTGGACGGTCTCAATCCAATCGACGGACTCGATTGGGGTCGGAATCCCGTCGACCAGGAGAACAAAATCATCAACGGTCAGCCCATGAATCGGTTTCGCAAATCTGTCAATGACATGACCTGTTATTACAACTCGTTCGACCGTCACCTTCTCCTGAACGGGAGACGTTCTCTGGCCTGCGGAGTCATCCGAAAGGCAGGCGATCGCCATCGCCAGAATAAAGACTTTTCGGCATAGTCGGCGGAGACTATTGATAACAGGCCAACGATGGATTCGGCAGGTTTCCGGAGGGGGCATCGTAGACGATCCAAGGAGTGCACGACGGCGGTTCCGGTCCTCCTTCGCAGCTGTAGTACTCATCGATAGAGGCGTAGACTCCGACAACGCCCCATCGCGATGCTTGGCCCTGACACGGCTTATACCACTCGCCAACCAGATTCCAGTTCTCGTCGTAGTAGGTAACCCATCCTCCAGCCGCTGCGCTGTCGAGTTGATCCGGGAAGGCCACACTTGGATAGCTCATTACAATGAAAGCAACAACCGTGACGACCAAAAAGAAACCCCGCTTCATCGAGCACCTCCTCGAGATAGCAACTGAGTTCTGGTGAGACTAGTGGTGCTCGACGCGTGTCTGTCAGATGCGGATGCATCATTTTGGCATCCCTCTCTCCGCTGACTAAGGGAGAAATGGGACTATCCGTCTAGCGAATACCTCAGAAACCGCGTCAAGCGTTTGGCGGATCTCTTCGACTCCGTAGCGCTGGGAGAAGTGGGTCAGGACGATCGCCTCGTTTCGGAAATCCGCGGCGCGGTCGAGGAAGTCCTGGAGGTGAAGGTGGGCGTAGGTCCGGGCGCGGTCGCGGTCCTCGGGAAGGACGAAGGAGCACTCGATCAGAAGGACCCGGGCCATGAAGAGCTCCGGAGCGGCGTCGAAGATCCCCGGGCCGCAATCGCCGGTGTAGGCGAGGAGAGGGATCTCCTCCCGTCGCGTGACTTCGGTGCCCCCGGCGCGCAGCGCAGCGATCCTGTCCCCGGTCAGGTCGAGGAACTCGTCCTTGAGCTTGTGCTTGATCTCGGAGAAGAGGTAGCCGACCGTGGGAACGCGGTGGCTCCCCGGCAGGACCTTCAGCTCCAGGTCGTTTCGCATCCGGAAGGTCGCGCCGGGCGACGCCGGAGTCAGGTGCAGCCGGTAGTCCACGTTCTCGAGCCTCTGGGAGAAGGCCAGCCACCCTTCCAGGTCCGGGACCGCTTCCTCGGGTGCGAAGACGCGTGCGGCGGGCATTCCGTCGAGCCGCCGGCGCGAGGCGTGGTGCGCGAGGCCGGCGGCGTGGTCGAGGTGGCCGTGCGTGAGGCAGACCGTCGAGTAGGAAACGGTGTCTTCAGGAGCGCGGCCGAACTCCAGGAGGACATGGAAGGAGGGGACCTTGTAGAACGACTCCCGGCCGGCGACCGAGACTCCCTCGATCGCGATTCCCGCGGCGTCCACGCGGACACGGCCGCGGCCCTCGAGGTAGTCGGAGGACATCGAGGCAGATTACCTCTTATGTCATTCTCGGCGTCTTGAAGGTCGAGCTGTTCGACTACTTTCTTCCGGCGGATCGGATCGCGCAGACGGCGCGGCCGCGGGGATCGAGCCGCCTGCTCCTTCTCGACCGGAGGACCGGCGCCGTCGAGCACCGGTGGTTCGCCCAGTTCCCGGAGCTGCTCTGTCGAGGAGACCTGATGGTGCGCAACGACGTCCGCGTCCGCCACGCGCGCCTCTGGGGCCTCGACGCCGCCGGCCGGCTGGTCGAGATCTTCCTGCTGCAGCCGATCGGCGGCGATCCTCGTCGCTGGGCCGCCCTGGCGAGGCCGGGGCGCCGGGCGAAGCCGCAGAACGAGATCCGGTTCGCCAGCCGACTGACTGCCATCGTCGAATCGGTCGGTGAAAACGGCCGCCGGCAGGTTCGCTTCGACCGGGACATCGACGACGCCCTCCTCGAGGAGATCGGCAGCGTTCCGCTTCCGCCCTACATCCGGCGAGAGGCCGGGGCCGCCGACCGCCCCGAGGACCGCGTGGCCTACCAGACCGTCTTTGCCCGGGAGACTCGGGCCGTCGCCGCGCCGACAGCCGGCCTGCACTTTACGTCCGAGGTCCTGGAGCGGATCCGCGGACGCGGCGTCAGGATCGCCGACCTGACCCTCTCGATCGGCGCCGGCACCTTCAAGCCGGTGACGGTCGAAGAGACCGAAAACCACAGCCTGGACCCGGAAGAGGTCGAGATCCCCACCGCAACGGCGCAGGAGGTCGCCCATGCCCGGAAGGAAGAGCGGCGTGTCGTCGCCGTCGGCACGACGGTGACGCGTTCGCTCGAGGCGGCCGCGCGTCTGCCCGGAGGTCTCGATCTCGGAGTCGCCCGGCATTTTTCAGCCGATCTCTTCATCACTCCGGGCTTCGAGTTCCAGGCCGTGGATGCCCTGCTGACGAACTTCCATCTCCCCCATTCGACCCTTCTCATGCTCGTCTGCGCGTTCGCCGGCAGGGAGAACGTCCTCGCCGCCTACGAGGAAGCGATCCGCGAGGGATACCTCTTCTACAGCTACGGCGACGCCATGTTCATCGCGTAGGGAACTTCCGTCGGCCGGCGGTGTCCGGACCCTGCGGAGGTTCCATGAATCCTTCGCTAACACGCCCGCCGATCGGTCTCGCGCTGGTTGCCCTGGCCGCGCTGCTCGCCGTTCCGGAAGGCCCCGCCCGTGCGGCGCCGGAGAAGCTCCGGATCGAGGGTCCGTTCCCGAACCAGAACCTTGCGATTTACACGGTGTTCGACCGGCCGAGGGACGACCGCCGGTACGTCACATTGGCCGAGGGGATGAAAGCCCGCACGGTGCTCGTCCGAGAACGGAGCTCTTCGGGAGGCGCGTCCGTCAACGAGCTCGAGGTCGAGAACCGGTCGGACCAGTGGCTCTTCCTCCAGGCGGGCGACGTCGTCATCGGCGGGAGGCAGGACCGCACGATCGGGGTGGACGTGGCGATCGCACCGAGGTCGATGCCGCAGCCGATCAGCGCGTTCTGCGTCGAGCACGGGCGGTGGACGGGAAACGCCGCATTCGACGGCAGCGCCGCCGTCGTGGGGAGCCCGAAGGCGAAGGCGAGCATCCAGGGAGAGAAGAACCAGACCGCGGTCTGGGCGGACGTGGCGGCACACGACGCCAAGGCGGCTGCCGTCGTCACCGTGGAGGGAGGCGTCCCAGGGCGGGAGGGAGGCGTCCCAGGGCGGACGATGTCTTCCACCGGCAGCTACAGCGCGATCGTCTCGAACCGCGAGATCCAGGCCCGGACGGCCGACTACGTCGGCTCGCTGCTCCCCCGCCTCGAGGCGGCCAGAGACGCCGTCGGCCTCGCCGTCGCGATCAACGGGGAGATCGTCGCCGCGGACGTGTACGGATCGCCCGAGCTCTTCCGCAAGCTCGCCCGCAAGCTCGTCGAGTCCTATGCCCGGGAGGCCCTGCTCGCCCGCGACCCGAAGAGGGCGTCACCCGAGCCTCCTTCGAAGGAGGCGGCCCTGGAGTTCCTGACCGCCGTCTCGCGGGCGGAGCCGAAGAGCGAGAACGTCACGGCCTCGGTTCGGAAGACGACCCGCGAAACGGGCAAGACCGTTGTCTACGAGTACACCGAGTCCGGCGACGCATCCGCCGAATCCGGACGGCTGCTCCACAAGAGCTTCGTCAGGAAGTAGGACCGCCGGAATCGATCCTCCGCCGAAGCGCAGCCGTGTGGGCGCTCGTCGTCCCGCAGCAGCCGCCGACCATGCGCGCGCCGAGCGCGATCCACTCCTCGGCGAGCGAGGCGTACTCCTCGGGCTCGACGAACTTCGTGAAGACCGTGCCACCCTCGCCGGAGGGAGGGCCGAGGTTGCCGTAGGCCGCGAGGGGGACGCCCGGGGCGGCCCTGGCGAGACGGGCGAGGTCGCCGGCGAGGTCTCGTGTCGCAACGCAGTTGATCGAGAGGGCGTCGAGGCGGAGGGACTCGACCGCGGCGACCGCCACCTCGATCGGCTGGCCGGACAGCAGACGCCCCTTCCCGTCCGTGATCATCGAGGCCACGACCGGCAAGCCGGTGTCCCGGGCCCAGCGGGCCGCGGTGGCGAGCTCCCGAACGGAGTTCTGCGTCTCGATCAGGATCAGGTCCACGCCCGAGGAAGCGAGCGCCTCCGCCTGGACCGCGTGCTCCCGTTCCAGCGCCTCGCCCGGCGGGCGCAGGTCCGGCCGGTAGCAGTCCTCCAGCGGCGAAAGCGATCCGGCCACCCAGACCGGCCGGGAGGCGGAGCGGGCCGCCTCGCGAGCGAGCAGCACGGCCGTCCGTGTCAGCTCGGCCGACCGGTCGCCGAGGTTCTCCCTCGCGAGCGTCCGGCGGTGCGTGCGGAACGTGTTCGCGGTGAGGATGTCCGCGCCGGCGGCGACCTCGTCCCGGTGGATCGCCAGCACGAGCTCCGGGTTTTCGATCAGGGCCCGCGCGCTCCAGAGGGGCAGCTCGGCGCGGGCTCCCCGCCGCTCGAGCTCGGTCCCCATCGCCGAGTCGAGCAGGAGCGGCGGCCCCTGCCGGGCCCTCTCGCGAAACCCGTACGTAGCCATAATAAATTAGGCCAGATATGACTCTGGCCTAACAAAAATCAGCGAAAGACCCGGATCAGTAGGTATCCAGGTACTTGTCCACCTCCCAGGGCTGGACTTTGGAGATGTACTCCGCCCACTCGCCGCGCTTGGCCTCGAGGAAGTGCTGGAGGATGTGTTCGCCGAGCGCATCGGTCACGACCTCGTCGCGCTCGAGGTTGTCGAGCGCCTCGGAGAGGTTGGCCGGCAGCTGGTCGATCTTCAGCCGCCGCTTCTCGCGCTCGCTCATCTTGAAGACGTTGCGGTCCACGGGCTCGCCCGGATCCATCTTGTTCTTCAGCCCGTCCAGACCCGAAGCAAGCATCACGCCGAACGCGAGGTACGGGTTGCAGGACGGGTCCGGCATCCGGACCTCGATGCGCGTCCCCATGCCGCGGCGGGCCGGAACGCGGACGAGCGGCGAGCGGTTGCGCATGGACCAGGCGACGTTGACCGGCGCCTCGTAGCCCGGGACCAGGCGCTTGTAGGAGTTCACCAGCGGGTTCGTCACCGCGACGAACGCCTTGGCGTGGCGCAGGATCCCGCCCGTGTAATGGAGAGCGGTCTTCGAGAGCTGGTATTTGGCCTTCGAGTCGTAGAAGACGTTGTTCCCCTTGGAGTCGAGGAAGGACTGGTGGGTGTGCATTCCCGAGCCGTTGACCCCGAAGATCGGCTTGGGCATGAAGGTCGCGTGGAGCCCGTGGTCCATCGCGACCTTCTTGACGATGAAGCGGAACGTCGTGACTCGGTCGGCCGTCGTGACGGCGTCGGCGTACTTGAAGTCGATCTCGTGCTGCCCCGGCGCGACCTCGTGATGCGCGGCCTCGACCTCGAAGCCCATCTGCTCGAGCGCCAGGACGATGTCGCGCCGCGCTTCCTCTCCGCGGTCCACCGGCGTCAGGTCGAAGTAGGCCCCCTGATCGTGGGTGTCCACGATCGGGTCGCCGTTGGCATCGCGGCGGAAGAGGAAGAACTCGGCCTCGGGCCCCGTCACGAGGACGTAGCTCAAGGCGGCCGCCTTGTCCATCTGCTTCTTCAGCGTCATGCGGGGGCAGCCTGGGAAGGGCGTTCCGTCGGGGTTGTAAACGTCGCAGATCAGACGGCCGACCTTCTCGCCGCCGTTGTGGGCCCACGGGTAGATCGCGAAGGAGTTCAGGTCCGGCACCAGGTTCATGTCGGATTCCTCGATCCGGGTGAAGCCCTCGATCGAGGAGCCGTCGAACTGGATCTCGCCGTCGAGGGCCTTCTCGAACTGCGAGCGCGGGATCTCGACGTTCTTGATGACGCCGAGGATGTCGGTGAACTGCAGCCGCATGAACCGCACGTTCTCCGTCCCGCAGACCTTCAGGATCTCCGGCTTGGACAGGCCCGGCCCGGAGGCGTCGAACTTGAGAATCTTCGCCTTTGCCATTCTGCTCTCCTTTTTTTGCACTTTCGGCGTGATTCTAGTGTCGTTTTGCAGGAATTCAATCGATTTCTTGATGAAAATGCAGAAAATTCCGCGCGGATGCACAATTTTCTGTGCATTCTCGCGGCCGGGAAGCCCGGGAAGGGTGCCGGCCTGATGTACCTTACTCAGGCCCCGAAAAGGAGGGACCCGGATGAGCACGGTCGACGTCTTCTCGCCCCGGACCGTCCGAGCGAGATCCATCCTCAAGGACCTTTCCGGCGAGCGCCTTCGCGAGCTCGCCCGCGCCGGCGAAAAGACGACCGAGTACGGCTCGCCCGTGTACTCGACGCGGGTCAAGAGCCGGTCTGCCAAGAACACCTACATCGTTTCGGACGTCAAAGTCGGCGTCATGCAGCAGCCGATCGACCAGGAGAAGGCGCAAGAGACGGTCCGGAAGGTCCAGGAGGCGCTGGCCGACATGGACCTCGTCCAGGTGGACCGGAGGATGGGCGACTCGCCCGAGGCAACGCTGCGCTGCCGGCTCTACGTTCCGAAGGAGTACGCCCGGATCGCCTTCATGTGGCACAACATGCTCTTCCCGTCCGACTCCTCCCACGAGCCGGACTTCGTCTCCGTCTATGTGCCGGAGTGGCCGGAGCGGCTGATTTTCTGCGACGTGACCGAGGGCTACACCTACATCCTGGGCAGCGACTACCCCGGCGAGGCCAAGAAGTCGATGCTCCGGCAGGCGATGTACTGGATCAAGCGGCGCGGCGGCCTGGGCCTCCACGCCGGCTCGAAGATCCTGCGGGTGTTCGGTCCCGACGGGAAGCTCCGCGACGTGGGCTTCCTGCTCTTCGGGCTCTCCGGGACCGGCAAGACGACCCTGACCCTCCACGACCACGGCCTCCAAGAGCCCGAGCGAGCGATCATCAAGCAGGACGACGTCGTGTTGCTGACCCACGATGGGGAAGCCTTCGGCACGGAGGACGGCTTCTACATCAAGACCGAGGGGCTCGAGCCCTCCCAGACGGTCCTCTGGGGCGCCGCGACCCACGCGACCGCGACGTACGAGAACATCAAGGTGGACGACGCGGGGCACGTGGACTTCCTCGACACGTCCATCACCTCCAACGGCCGCGGCGTCGTGCTTCGGCGGTTCATCCGCGGGACGGGCGAGGGCATCGACCTGCCCAAGGCCAACAAGATCGTCTTCATCACCCGGCGAAACGACGTGGTGCCGGTCTGCGCGCGCCTGACGGCCGAGCAGGCCGCCGCCTACTTCATGCTGGGCGAGTCCATCGAGACGTCGGCCGGCGACCCGACGAAGGCCGGGCAGGCCAAGCGCGAGGTCGGAACGAACCCGTTCATCGTGGGGCCCGAGTCCGAGGAGGGCAACCGGGTGCTCGAGATCCTCCGGGAGAACCCGGACATGCAGGCCTACATCTTAAACACCGGCTCCGTCGGGGCCGGAGACGGCTTCCCCGGCGAGAAGGTCACGATCCGGGTCTCCACCGAGCTGATGAAGCAGATCGCCAAGGAAGGCTTGGCGTGGGAGAAGGACCCCGACTGGGGCTACGAGGTGCCGGCCGAGGTCCCCGGGCTCGACCTCGCGAAGTACACGCCGCGGCGGTACTACACGCCGGAGAAGTACGCCGAGCTGGTCAACAAGCTCCGCCTCGAGCGCCGGGCTTGGCTTGGGAAGTTCCCCGGGCTCGACGCCGTGATCCCCCGGGCGATCGAAAGCGAAAGCTGACCGGCCGCATGGTCGAGGTCCGGGGCCTCGAAGACGTCGTCGCAGCGGACTCCTCGATCTGCTACATCGACGGCGCGCGGGGCATCCTTTCGTACCGCGGCATCGACATCCACGACCTGGCGGCGCACTCGAGCTTCGAGGAAGTCTGCCACTTGCTCTGGGCGGGCCGCCTCCCCTCGCGGGAGGAGCTGGAGGTGACGCGTGCCGCGATCGGGCGGGAGCGCGCCGTCCCGAGGGAGATCCTGACCCTTCTGATGACGCTTTCGCGGACGTCCGCGCCCATGGACGCCCTCCGCACGGCAGTCTCGGCCCTCGCGGACTCCGACCCGGACCGGGACGCGATGTCGGAGGACGCCAACCGCCGCAAGGCCGTCCGGCTGACCGGGCAGCTCGGGACCCTCGTCGCGGCCTACCACCGCTTGCGGAACAACCAGGCGGTCGTGCCGCCCGACCCCGGGCGGACCCACGCCGACGACTTCCTGAGGATGCTCAACGGAGAGACGGCCGGGTCGGCCGCGGTGCGCGCCCTCGACATCGCGCTCGTCCTCCACGCGGACCACGAGTTGAACGCCTCGACCTTCGCGGCCCGGGTCACCGCGGCGACCCTCGCGGACATGCACTCCGCCGTCGTCTCGGCGATCGCGACGCTCAAGGGGCCGCTCCACGGCGGCGCCAACGAGGCGGTCCTGAAGATGCTGGCGGAGATCGGCTCGCTCGACCGGGTGGACGACGAGATCCGCGCGCGGCTGGCTCGCAAGCAGAAGATCATGGGCTTCGGCCACCGCGTCTACACGACGGAGGACCCGCGGGCCACGCACCTGCGCGAGATGTCGCGGCACGTCGCGGAGTCCTCGGGCGACACCCGGTGGTACGACATGTCGCGGCGGGTCGAGAAGATCATGAACGAGGAGAAGAACCTCAACGCGAACGTGGACTTCTACTCCGCCTCGGTCTACTTCATGCTCGGCCTTCCGCCGGACCTCTTCACGCCGATCTTCGCCGCCTCGCGGATCTCCGGGTGGACGGCGCACGTCCTCGAGCAGTACTCCAACAACCGCCTGATCCGTCCGCGGGCGGAATACACCGGACCTCCTTATCCCCAACCCTACGTCCCCATCGACCAGCGCTGATCGATCCGGAACCCGCCGGAAACGAACGGCCGCCATGCCCCTTCCCCCGGGCACCGTCATCGGACGCTACGAGCTGCTGGAGTCGGTTGCCTCCGGGCGTCTGAGCGAGGTTTACCGCGCCCGCGACAACTCGATCGGGCGCACGGTCGCCGTCAAGCTCCTCGGAGCCTCCCTGGCGGACGATCCCGAGTGGCTGGGGCGGTTCGAGCAGGAGGCCCGGGCAGCCGGACAGATCGACCACCCCAACGTCCTCGCGATCCACGACGTCGGCGTCCACGATCGCCGCCCTTACCTGGTCCTCGAGTGGCTGAACGGCGAGACGCTTCGCCAGCGTCTGGCGACCACGGAGACCCCGTGGCGCAAGGCGGTCGGCTACGCGGTCCAGATCGCCCACGGAGTCGCGGCCGCCCACGAGAAGGGGGTCGTCCACCGCGACCTCAAGCCCGAGAACGTGTTCGTGACTCGCGACGGGCGAATCAAGATCGTGGACCTGGGGCTCGCCAAGACGGCCGTCCCGTTGATCGAGTCGCTGGACCCGGAATCGCGGACCGCGGCCACCGTCACGCAGCCGGGCGCGGTCCTCGGCACGGTCGGGTACATGTCCCCGGAGCAGGTGCGCGGCCAGAGCGCCGACGCGCGCTCCGACATCTTCAGCTTCGGCGCGATCCTGTACGAAATGCTCGCGGGGCGCCGGGCGTTCCAGGGGGAATCGACGATCGAGACCTTGATCGCGATCGTCCGCGAGGACCCGCCCGCGCTCACTCTTCCGGAGGACGCCCCGGACGCGCTGGAAGCGATCGTCCGCCGGTGCGTCGAGAAGAACCCGGAAGAGAGGTTCCAGTCGGCTCGCGATGTCGCCTTCGCGCTGGAAGAGTTGCTTCGGATCCCCGAGAAGGGCGCCGGGAAGCGCTCGCGCGGAAGGTCGTCTTCGCAGACGACGAGACCGCTCCCGGGCTCCGCGAAAGACGCCGGGGCGCGGCGGAGGAAGCATTCGGAGGAGGACTCCGGGTTCCGCCTGGTCTACCGTGATCGCGAGATCGTGCTCGCGCCCGGCGAGAACATCCTGGGACGGGGACGCGGCGCGACGATCCAGCTCTCCTCGAAGAGCATCTCGCGCCGCCACGCCCGAATCGTGGTCCGGGAAGGCGAAGCCACTCTCGAAGACCTCCAGAGCAAGAACGGGACGTTTCTGCGAGGCGAGCGCGTCCCGGGACCGGTCCGGCTGGCCGATGGCGATCCCATCCGGATGGGCTCCGCTTCCATGACCATCCGGCTGCGCAAGGACACGGCCACCACCGAGTCGGGAAGGTCTACGAACAGCTAGGAGCGGGTTTCACTACCGGAGTGTCGCGAGCCATGACATTCCCGACGGTGAAGGCCTCCGAGCAGGTCATGGTTCCGTCCTTGCGCGTCACGCGGAAGTAGTAGGACTTCGGGTCGGCGGGATTACCGATCCAGACGGCCTGCCACTTGCGCGAGGCAGCGGTGTAGCTCGGCCGGACCTTGACGAGGCAGGAGACCATGTCGAGCAGACTGCTGGTCAATGGGTGGTAGCTCTCCCACAGGTGGTCCGGGGGTTTGTCCCAGGGATTGACGACGACCGTGAGGATGTTGCCTCCCCTCTCGTCCTCGAATCGCGTCTTGCTCGAGGCGTCCACGATCTCGACGAACCTGGCGCTGTCCCACTCCTTCGCGACGTCGCCTTCCCCGCGTTCTTGCCACTGGAAGCGCGGCCAGTGCCGCTCGGGCTTGCCGTCGGGATCCACGATCAGGTTCTCCAGCGCCTCGTCGTCGTCACCGTGGGCCGCCCGCATCCAATCCCCGTCGGGACCGAACGTGCTCCCCGAGCACCAGGCCTCCGGGAAGAAGACGCCCGCATCCACCCGCCGGTGATTCGCGCTCACGGGATCGTGAAGGTCTGACGCGAGGTCCTTGAAGACGTTTCCGAGCAGCTCCGCTGTCTCTGGACCGAAGACGTTCGAGGCGCCCTCGTAGTATTGGGCCGCGAACTCCTCGCGCGTCGTAACGTAGCCGATGTACTCGTTGGCGATCCCGACCGGGAGGATCCGGTTGTTTGCCGGCAGCGGGTTCACGAGAGCCTTCTCGATGCGCCGCCAGACCGTTCGGGTCGGCTCCCCTGGAAAGGCGCCGAGCCAGAGCGTTCCGGTCGAGCTCTGGATTCGTGCCAATGTCGCGGGAATCCGCTCGGGGTAGTAGCAGGGGGGGCCGATGAGGTTGGTCAGGTCCAGGAGGTCCTTCTTCTTGAACGGATTCGGGAGGAAGTCCGACTCCAGGGCCCCCTGCTTGACGCCCTGCTCGTCGCGCGGCGGCACGCGATGACCGCTGTTCCAGCCCAGCTCGAAGAGCGGGGAACGCGAGTCCTCCGCTCCTCCCAGGGTCGCCACGCCGTAAAGGGGCCTGCCGGAGATGCACGGCCCGTCGGGGCCGTAGCAACCCTTCAGGTACTGCTCGCGCTGGGAATGGTATTGCGCGAAGTAGCAGTTGGACGACAGCTCGGCCCGGGCGAGCCCGATGACCGCGTCGGGGCCGACCGTAAACGTCTCTTTCAATTTCCCCTGGATGGTCTGATGAAGAGACGTCGCGAATTGCACGGCCTCGATGCGGTTCTGCTTGTCCCACCGCACCGAGATGTCGCCTTCCGCGCCGTTGAAGAAACCCGAGACGTAGGGTCCGTCGACGACGTCGCCGTTGTGGTCCTTCTCGAGGAGAGCCATCGCGAGCCCGGTGAAATCGGACTGGTAGAGCTGGGTCTCGTGCGACATCGCCTCGGGGTGGACCGAGAGGAAGACCAGCGAAGCGGAGGCCTCGGTTCCGCCCCCCGGTCGAATCTCGAGGACGGAGATCCTGGGATCCACGGCGCGGTAACGCGGACACTCCTTGCGGTAAGGGTCTCCGGCCGGACACGGGCAGCCGGGACCGGGCGGATTGCAGGGATACACGGGGCCATCCTTGAGCACCGCATCGCGGTCCAGGTTGAGCAGGAAGGGCTCGACCGCGCGATTGCGCAGCAGATCGCCGACCTCGCCCTCTTTCAGGACGATCTTCGCCGGTATGGCGTTGGCCTCGGCTTTCTCCACTGCCGTCTTGATCCGGCTTGCCAGCATCTCGAAGAGCTGCCGGTCGAAGCCTTTCATCCGCGATCCCATGTCGTTGTAGAGCTTGAAAGACATGAAGTTGCCCGGCCCGTGGTGGACGTGCGTGGCGGAGAGGACCAGGTTGTCGCGCGTGATGTGCAGGGGGCGCTTGCTCTTCTGAAGGAGCTCCGCGACTCTCGCCTGGAGCCCCGAGGACATGGCTCCCAGGTCGCACGAAACGAGCGCCAGCGTCTGCTTCCGGCTGTCCCGAAAGAAGAACGCTCGGGCGTAGAGGCGGCTCCAGTAGCCCCTGCCGAATTGCGCCGGGAAACCGTTTCCTCCCATCGGGAACCCCGGAGGCGGCGTGATGTCCACTCGCGCCGCTCCCGCCTCGAGCACGCAACTGCCCGCGGGACAGGAGGGGATCTCCACCTGGTACGCGCGGGTCGTCAGACGATCGAGCCGGTCGCACTGCTTGCCGCCCTTCATGTAGCCAGCCGGGCATGGCTGCCGCAGGTCGTGAGACTGCGCCTGCTGCGCCCGAGCGCTCGGGGCAAGCATCAGGAACGACAGAGCCAGGCAGACGACGGTTCGCTTCATGAGGCCGACTCCTTTCATGTCGCCGCCTCGGGGACCGCGGGGACTTCTCTCCTCGCGGGCCTCCGCGAGGTGTTCGGGTCGTGTGAGAGCGCGCCGGCGGGCAGCCAGTCCCAGAAAGGCCCGAGGTCGCGGCGGATCCGATCGACGTAAAAGGACGGAATCTCCGTCGTCTCCTGCTCGAAAAACCGCCTCATCTCGGGGTCGGTATCGAGCCGGCGGCGAATCTCCCGGAACCGGGCGATCCGGCCCCACCCCTCCGAGGAGACTGCCCGGAGGACGTTCATCCACCGCGGAAGCGCCCCGCGGACCGCGCGGAAACGCCGTGTGATGGCCCGCGCCGAGAAGGTGTGGCGCGAGAGATGGATGACCGCGTCGTAGAACTCGGACCAGCCGTAGTTCTTCGGACGGATGTTCATCGCGCTGTGGTTGTCGAGGAAACTGAAGGGGAACGGCAGCACGCGGTTGGCCTGCTGGTACTCCCGGTTGACGGGCGCGGACTCCCCGAACGCGGAGAGCAGCGAATAGCCGGGGAAGGCGCCGGGAGTCCTGTCCACGAAGCTCCGGGTCAGCTCGAACGGCTCCGGGCCGGAGTCGGAGTCGAGCCCGAGCACGAAGTTGGTCTGAACGTACGGGATGCGGCGGAGGATTCCGTTGACATGGTCGGAGACCTGCCGGACCTTCTCCATGCCCACGAGCGAGCCGGTCCTCGACTTGTTCCCGAGCTCGTACCACGACTCGACGCCGGGCAGAAGCGCCTGGAAGCCGCTCCGCGCGAGGCGCTCGACGTGGGGCTCGGACAGCAGGGAGAGGCTGCTCTCCGCCAGGAACTGGATCGTCCCGGGCGGGACCGCCGCGTCGATCGCGTCGAGGTAGTCGTCGAAGCGAACGCCGAAGTTCGGATCGAACCAACCCACTCGCGGCCGCCGCATCGTCCGCGCCAGGAAGCGCAGGTCCTCAGAGAGCTCGCCGAGGTCGAGCGGTTGGTACGGCACCACGGAATCGACGCAGAAGCTGCAGGTGTACGGGCAGCCGAGGCTTCCCAGCATCGGCACCATTTGGAAGAAGGACGCCTTGCGCAGGTTGCTCCGGATGAACTTCCAGCGCTCCCTCACGCCGGGCAGGGACGACGGCTGGCGCCGCGCCGAAAGCGAGACCCCGAGCGGGCGGTGCCCGCGGCAATCCCGGAGGATCTCGGAGACGAGCGCCCGGTCGGTGAAGCCGACGACGTAGTCGAAGTACTTCCGCGCGTCTTCGGGGTAAGAGCGCGCGTGAGGGCCTCCGAGGACCGTGATCGCTCCGCGGGACCGGAGGAAGTTGGATAGGGCGTAGGCGAGCAGGGCGGCCTCGGTGAACGCTCCGACGAAGACGAGGTCGAGCCCGTCCGGCAGCTCCGAAGGCAGGTCCTCGAAGCCCGTGTAACTGCGAAACGCGACGTCGTGGCCCTCCGCTTCGCACCACGCGGCGACCGCCTGAGGCATGATGCTCGCGAGGTTGGCGTTCATCACGCGGGCGTAGAGCGCGCGCCGCGGGCCGCGGGCGACCAGGTCCACGACGCCGACGCAAAGCCTACGCACGAGCCCGCCTCACTCCCATTTCCCCGGCGCGAGCATGTCCGCGAAGCTCGCGGGAGCCTGGATCTTCTCGCCGCGCATCCAGGCGTCCGCCGACTCCACGAGCCGGCGCCCCTTCTCCCCTCCCAAGAGGGCCCCCAGGCGGCGGCGGCCGACCGCGGCGTAGAGGGCCATGTCGGCGAACGCGAAGACGCTCACGGCGAAGCCGAGCGACCGGGCAACCGCCTGCGGGTCTCCGCGGCAGGACGCGATACCCGCCCGGATCAGGGCCGCGAGGGCGTCGGCCCAGTGCACGCGCTCGCGACCGAGCCGGCGCGCCATCTTCTCGGCCTCGCGAAGCAGCGGCTCGGCCGCCTCCTTTGTCGCGGCCGCCGCGGCCCGCCCTACCATCGCGCGGGCCCGCAGGTGGAGCCACTCGACCCGGAGGTGATGGACGCGCATCAGACGCGAGCCCTTCAGGGCTGGCAAAGTCTCCTCGAGGACCCGTCCCGCGGCGTCCGGCTCGCGGGCGTAGAGGGCGATGTCCGCGTCGGCGACGAGCGCGAAGTAGTGCTGCATGTAGAAGCCCCGGCTCGACCAGCGCGCGATCGAGTCCTTCAGCTCCCGCCTCGCCTTCGCGGGCTCGCCGGCCGCGAGAAGCGCGACGTAACCGTGGCGGCTGCGCAGGCTCGTCTCCGCGAACAGGTCGTCGCGCTCCTTCGCCTCGCGCAGGAGCATCGGCAGGCGGAAAGAGAGCTCGGCAATCTCTCCCATGTAGAAGAGGTCCCGCAGGGAATAGATGTGCGTGGTGTCCAGCTGCCAGGAGACTCCCGTGCATCGTTCCCGCAGGATCGTCTCGCCCTTTTGAGCGAGCTCCCAGGACGCCTTCCACCGCCCCTCCGCGATCGCCGTGATCCCCACGGCAACCTGGGCGACGCCGATCGCCTGGGGGTGGCCGACCCTCTCGGCCAGCGACGTGGACTTCTCCACGAGCTCCGCCGTGCGGCGCGCGTTGGGCGGCCCTCCGGTGGCCGAGTAGCCAGCCTCGATCGCGACGGCGCGAGCGATGCGGTAGGGCTCGCCCGCCTGCAGCGCCAGCAGAAGGTGAAGGGCCTGGAAATCCCGGCCGCGGATCGTGTCGATCATGCTCAGCCCAAAGGAGACGGACCAGCAGGTGTCGATGCGGATCAACCGCTCGGGGCTGATCTGCGAGGCGTCCCTCTCTCGGAATTCGAGGCCTCGGAAGCGGATCCGGAGCCGGTGGTACAGAAACGAGAGGATCGAGCCGAGGGTCGTCCTCGGATAGCGGAGGCCGACCTCGGCGAGCACGGCGCGCAGGACCGGGAAACCCTGGTCGATGCGTCCGCTCCGCAGGAGCTGCTCGGCGGCGAGCCGCTGGAGCTCGAGCGACTCCCCCGTGGGAGCTCCCCGCGCCGCCGAGAGGTACGACTCCGCGGCTTCGGCCCCGCGGCCGGCGTTCGCCAGGGAGTCCGCGAGGCTCGTCTGGAGGGAGCGGCGCGTCGCGGGATCCGGGGAGGTCGAGAGCTCCAGCGCGAGCTGGTAGAGTCGGGCCGCGCGATCGAACGCCAGCGACTCAGACGCCTGGCGCGCGGCCGCCGCGGCATGCTCCGCCGCCCGGGCGAAGTCCTTCGCTCCCTTCCAGTGAATCGCGAGCCATTCCGGGTCGACGTGGCCCGAGGTTTCCAGGGCGAGCGCCAGGCGCCGGTGGCAGGCCTCGAGCTCCTTTTCGGAGATCGCCGCGACGACCGCCTCCCGGATCCGGTCGTGGTAGGTCTCGATCTCCTCTCGGGTCTCGGACTCGCGCGTCCGGATCAGGTGAGCGATCCGGAGGATGTCGATGACGTTCTCCCGAGCGGCGGGGTCCGCGGCTTCCTGGGCGACGGTGAACGGCAGCGGGCGCCCGGCGACCGCGACCACTTCCAGAAACCGCTTCGCGGCCGGGGAGAGCCGCTCGACCCTCGACCGGATCACGCCGTCCAGGGTGACGACGGAGGCACCGCTGTCGGCCGACGAGGCCGGTGGGTGCTTCCACTGCGGGACGGACCGGACGAGCTCCGAAAGGAAGAACGGGTTGCCGGCGGACTCGCGTGCGACGGTCTCGGCCAGGCTCTCGCTTTCGCGGCGCGTCCCGGCCAGCAGAGCCCGGGCGAGATCGCGGGCCAGCGGCGGGTCGAGCGGCTGAACCTCGATCTCCTGCCAGCGCTCGCAGCCGAGCCTCGATTGGAGAAGCCTCCGCAGGAGAGGGCTCGTGCCGGCCTCTTCGCTGCGGTAGGCGAGGACGAGCAGCAGCGGCGGCGGATCCGGAGGACGCATGAGCTCCTCCAGCAGAGCGGCGCTGTCCACGTCCCCCCAGTGCAGGTCGTCGATGAAAATGATCAGCGGGCCCTCTTCGGAAAGCCTCGTCATCAGCTCGCGGAACGCGGCGAAGGCGCGGCGGCGCAGCTCGTGCGCGTCGAGGATGTCGAGGACGCGCCGCCGCGCGCCGGCGACCGCCGCGACCCTCCGGAGAACCGGGAAGAGGCGCGCGAGCGCGAGGACGTCGCGGGGCAGCAGCGCCTCGGCTCGCGAGTCCGGCAGCAGCTTCAGGTGGCGGCTGACGACGTCCATCAGGCTGTCGAGGGCCTTGTACGGCACCGATTCCCGTTCGAAGCAGCGGCCCGCCAGCACGACGATCTGTTCGGGGAGCGAGTCGAGGAACCGCCTGGCCAGCGCGGTCTTTCCCATCCCCGATCCTCCGTGGAGAGCGACCGTGACGGAATGGCCCCGCTCCGCCTCGCGCCAGGCGTCCTCGAGCCTGGCGAGTTCCGCGCTGCGGCCGACGAACGGAGCGGCGCGCAGCTCCGATCCGCCCTCCGAGAGCGCATGAGGCTCGCCGCCGAGCCGGCGGACGATCTCGACCCCGGAAGGCCGGCGCAGCGGGTCGCGCCGCAGGAGCTCGACGCAGAGGCTTTCGAGGTTCTGCGGGAGACCGGGGACGAGCTCGCCCGGCCGGCGGGGCTCGTGCCGCTGCTTCTCCCGCATGATCTCGGCGCTCCGGCCGGCGAACGGGCTCCGGCCCGTCAGGGCTTCGTACAGCATCACGCCGAAGCTGTACCAGTCGCTGGCCTCCGTCACCGGGTTGCCGGCGGCCTGCTCCGGCGACATGTAGCTGGGCGTCCCGGCCATCGCCATGCTCTCGTCGCTGTCGGCCAGGCTCGCTTCCGTCACGAGACCGAAATCGAGGAGCACGACGCGGCCCGATCCCGTGACGAGGACGTTGGAGGACTTGATGTCGCGGTGAAGCTTCCCGGCCGCGTGGAGCGCGAGGATGCCCGTCGCGGCCTGCCGGAGGGCCGCGTGGAGACGCGCGACGTCGAAACGGGCCGCCCGCGGCGCCGCCGTCCGCGCTGCAATCGCCGCCGCTCCTTCCACGCCCCCCGCGAACGTCGCCGTGTCCGCCGCGGGATCTACGCTCTCGGCCGATTCCAGGACCGCCGGCGCGCCCTCCTCGGCGCCGCAGACGTAGTCGAGGAACGCCCGGCCGCTGACGAGCTCCATCGTGAAGAACCACTGGTCGCCGTCCGAGAGGAGCTCGTAGAGAGCCGCGAGGTTGGGATGCGCGATGTCGGCGAGCGAGCGGAACTCGCGCTTCAGGCGGTAGAGCGCCTCCTCGCCGGTCCGCCGCAGCGTCTTCAGAGCGACCGACGTGCCTCGCTCCCGGTCGAAGGCTTCGTAGACCACCCCGAAGGCGCCAGCCCCCAGGCGGCGGCGAAGCTCGAACCGGGAGGTGCCGCGGAAAGCCTCTTCGGCTGCTTCGAAGTTCAACACCCTCCCTGCGTTTCTCTTCAGGAGTTGTCGAAATCTTATCCCCGGGCCCCCCCGGGTGTGTCCCTGGGGAGGGCTACTCGCCGAGGTAGGCGGACTTGACCCGGGGGTTGGCCGCGACCTCCGCCGAGGAGCCTTCCAGGAAGACCGAGCCTGTTTCCAGGACGTAGGCGCGGTTGGAGTGCTTCAGGGCGGCCATGGCGTTCTGCTCGACCAGGAGCACCGGCGTGCCCTGCCGGTGGATTTCCTCGATCGCCTCGAAGATCGTGTGCACCAGGATCGGGGCGAGCCCCAGGGAAGGCTCATCCAGGAGGAGGACCTTCGGCCGCGACATCAGCGCCCGCCCGATCGCGAGCATCTGCTGCTCCCCCCCGGAGAGGGTGCCACCCGTCTGCTTCTCCCGCTCCTTCAGCCTCGGGAAGATCGTGAAGACCTTCTCGAAGTCCTTCGACGTGTCGCCGTCGCGCCGCGAGTAGGCGCCCATCTCGAGGTTCTCCCGCACGGAAAGATTCGCGAAGATCGCCCGACCTTCCGGCACCAGGATCAGGCCGCGGCGGACGAGCTTGAAGGTCGGCGTCGAGCGGATTGTCTCCCCGTGAAAGCGGATCTCGCCGCTTGCCGCCGGAACGAGCCCCATGATCGTCCGCAGCGTCGTGGACTTGCCCGCGCCGTTGGCGCCGATCAGCGTGACGATCTCCCCGGCCGATAGCGTCAGCGAGATCCCCTTGAGGGCCTCGATCGCGCCGTAGGAGACACGCAGGTCCCGGATTTCGAGGAGGGGCGCTCCGGAGCCCGACGGTGCGGCGCTCATGCGCCTCCCAGGTAGGCCTCGATGACTTCCGGGTTGGCCTGGATCTCGGCGGGCTTGCCGATCGCGACCGTCGAACCGTAGTCGAGCACGTGCACGATCTCGCAGATCCCCATGACGACCTTCATGTTGTGCTCGACGAGCAGGATCGCCATCCCGAAGCGGTCCCGGACCCAGCGGATCAGGTCCATCAGCTCCTGCGCCTCATGCGGGTTCATCCCGGCCGCCGGCTCGTCGAGCAGCAGCAGCTTCGGCGACGTCGCCATCGCCCGGGCGATCTCCAGCCGCCGCTGGCTTCCGTACGGGAGGTTCCGGGCCTTCTCGCCGGCGAGGGACTCGAGGCGGAAGATCTTCAGGAGCTCGAGGCTCTCCCGTTCCACCCGGGCCTCCTCCGAGGAGTGTTTGGGCGACCGAAGCACCGCCGCCCCGACGTCGGCCCCCTGGCGGCAGTGGAAGGCGACCTTGACGTTGTCCACCACGCTCATGTCCCCGAAGAGACGGATGTTCTGAAAGGTCCTCGCGATGCCGCGGCGGGTGATCCGAACGGTCTTCTGCCCGCCGATCTCCGCTCCGTTGAAGCGGATCTTCCCGGAGGTCGGCGTGTAGACGCCGGTGATCACGTTGAAGACGGTCGTCTTGCCCGCGCCGTTGGGCCCGATCAGGCCGTAGAGGTGCCCGGCGTCGAGCTGCAGATCCAGCTCGTTGACGGCGATCAGGCCGCCGAACCGCATCGTGACGCTCGAGAGATCGAGGAGGGCCATCGCCGCCGTGCCTCAGTACCTCAGCGAATCGGGGCCGGGGGCACCGTCGGGAGCCTCCGCCGCCGCGTCAGGAAGGAGGCGAACTCGCGATGCCCCAGGATCCCCTGCGGGCGCACGATCATGATCACGATCAGCAGGAGCGAAAAGAGGATCATCCGGTACTGGGCTGCCTCCCGCAGCCCCTCGGTCATCGCGATGTAGAGGACCGCGCCGAGCACGGAGCCGGTGATCGAGCCCAGCCCTCCGATGACGATCATGATGATGATCTCGATGGACTTGAGGAAGGTGAAGGAGTTGGTGTGGAGGTACATCAGGTAGTGGCCAAAGAGCCCTCCGCCGACTCCGGCCATCGCCGAAGAAACGACGAACGAGATGACCTTGCTTCGTGTCGTATCCACTCCCATGGCCTCCGCCGCGATCTCGTCCTCGCGGATGGCAACGAGCGTGCGGCCGAAGGAGGAACGGACGATCCGGTAGACGATGAGGATCGTCACGGCAGCGAAAAAGTAGATCCAGAAGAAGTTCGCGAGCTTCGGGATTCCGGCGTAGCCGCGCGCTCCGCCGACGGCGTCGATGTTCAGGATGAAGACCCGGATGATCTCGCCGAACCCGAGGGTCACGATCGCGAGGTAATCGCCGCGCAGGCGCAGCGACGGCACTCCCACGAGGAATCCCGCGACCGCCGCCAGCACCGCTCCGACGGCGAGGGCCACGACCAGCAGGATGTCGTTTCGCGCTTCCATCGGCAGGAAGGAGAGCGCCGAGCGGACCTTTTCTCCGAACGTCACCGTGACGAACGCCGAGGCGTATGCGCCGATCGCCATGAAGCCGGCGTGGCCGATCGAAAACTGCCCGGTGAAACCGTTGATGAGGTTCAGGCTCACGGCGAGGATGACGTTGATCCCGGCCAGGCAGATGACCTGGAGAAAATAGGGCGAGATTGCCAAAGCCGGCCCGAGCCCTCCCGTGAAGGCGGCGTTGAGCGTGTAGAGGACCGCCACCAGCCCGACGGAGAGTAGAAAGCCCCTCACACCTTTTCCTTCTGGACACGGCCGAGGATCCCCTGCGGACGAAGCAGCAGGACGAGGATGAGGATCCCGAAGGCGATGGCATCGCGGTAAGTCGAGGAGAGGTAGCCGACGACCATGACCTCCGAGGTGCCGATGAGCATCCCGCCGAGGACCGCTCCCGGGACGTTGCCGATCCCGCCGAGGACCGCGGCCACGAAAGCCTTCAGGCCGTAGATGATCCCCATCAGCGGGTCGATCTTCGGGATTTGCATACCGATGAGGACCCCGCCCGCGGCGGCCAGCGCCGATCCCAGCGCGAACGTCACGGCAATGATCCAGTCCGTCGAGATCCCCATCAGCTTGGCCGCGTCGAGGTTGAAAGACAGGGCGCGCATCGCCTTGCCGGTCTTCGTCTTCATGATGAAGAAGCGCAGGAGGATCATCAGCAGAAAGGAAACTCCGATCACAGTCAGCTGCTCGCTCGTCAGGTGGACCCCGCTGACGACGAATTCGTAGTGCGGGGCGAGCGACGGGAAGAACTTCGGGTCCGGCCCGAAGATCCAGTCGGGGAGGTAGCGCCGGACGTCGAGCTGGGCGACGTTCTCGATAAAGAGTGAGACGCCGATCGCCGTGATGAGAAGAGTCAGCCGCGAGGCGCGTCGCACCGGCCGGTACGCCAGCCGCTCGATGATGAGGCCCAGGATCGCGCACGCCACCATCGCGCCGAGCATGACGAGAAGGGCCGACACGAAGGACGGCTCCCTCCCCTGCAACTTCCTCGAGAGGTAATAGCCGACGTAGGCGCCGACCATGTAGACATCGCCGTGGGCGAAGTTGATCAGGCGCAGGACCCCGTAGACCATCGTGTAGCCCAGGGCGATCAGGGCATAGATCGACCCGAGGGACAGGCCGTTGACGAGCTGCTGGAGGAAGGTGGTCATGAACGAAGTCGACAGTCTACAGTCGGCAGTCGACAGTCAAAGAGCCGGGGACGCGGCCCCGGCTCCTGGTATTCCGGCCGTTTCAAGAACGACCCCAATTACATCTTCACGTCTTCGGGATTGACCGTGGCGGCGTAGACGTACTTGCCGTTCTCGACTTTGAGGATGACCGCGGGCTTGACCGCGTTGCGGTCCGAGTTGACGGAGATCTTGCCGGTCACGCCCTGGAAGTCCTTCGTGGCGGCCAGCGCATCGCGCACCTTGGGTCCGTCGGTGGATCCGGCCCGCTGGATCGCGTCGGCCAGGATCTTGGCGGCGTCGTAGCCCAGGGCCGCCAGGGCGTCCGGGGTCTGCTTGTACTTGTCCCGGTAGTCCTTGACGAACTTCTGGACGACGGGCGAGGGGTTGTCCGTCGAGTAGTGGTTGGAGAAGTAGCAGCCGTTCAGGGCCTCGCCGCCGATCTCCCAGAGCCTCGGGGAATCCCAGCCGTCGCCGCCCATCAGGGGGACCGTCGAGGGGATGCCGAGCTCCCGGGCCTGCCGCGCGATCGTGCCGACCTCCGTGTAGTAGCCGGGCACGTAGATCGCCTCGGGGTTGGCCGACTTGATCTGGGTCAGCTGCGCGTGGAAGTCCGAGTCCCCCTCGCTGTAGGACTGCTCCGAGACGATCGTGCCGCCCAGCCGCTTGAAGTTCTCGCGGAAGAATGTCTGGAGGCCGATGGAGTAGTCGTTGCGGACGTCCACGAGGATCGCGACCCGCTTGAACTTCAGGGTCTCGGCGGCGAACCTCGCCATGACGCCGCCCTGGAACGGGTCGATGAAGCAGACGCGGAAGATGTAGTCGCCCGTCTGCGTGACGCGCGGGTTGGTCGAGGACGGGGAGACCATCGGGATCGAGTTGGCCTGGCAGATCGGCGCCGCCGCGAGCGACCGGGAGGAGGCGACTTCACCGAGCAGCGCGACCACGTGGTTCTGGTTGATCAGCTTCGTGGCGGCCGTCGCGGCCTCCTCGGGCTTGGACTGGTCGTCCTCCACGAAGACCTTGATCTTTCGCCCGAGCACGCCTCCCGCGGCGTTGACTTCGTCGTAGGCCATCGTGATGGCGTTGTGCGTGGACTGCCCGAACGTCGCCGTGGTGCCGGTCAGGGAGCTGTATTCCCCGACCCGGATCTCATCCGTGGTTCGACCCTTGCCGCAACCGCCGGCGGACAGGACCATCGCCGCCGCCGCGGCCCAGACCAACGAGCGCAACCTCATCGCATCGCCTCCTCGAGGGTGATTCCCGGAAAACGGGCTATTCTTTCGCAGAGCCCGAAGAAAAGTCAAAAGATCAATTCCGACAAGCATTTCGGATAGAATACGTTCGGTCGCGCCGCGGCGGAGGAGAACCCAGATTAGCGATACGACTTCGGCGTCGGAGGCCACGGAAACCCCCATCGAAAGTCCAGCGGAGACCCCGCCGCGCATCCGGCCGCGCAGCGAGCACCCAATCTCCCGGCGGCAGATCGACCCGGACGCCCTGAAGGTCCTCTACCGGCTCTCCAGCGCCGGGTACAAGGCGTACCTCGTCGGCGGCAGCGTCCGGGACCTCCTTCTCGGACGGGTGCCGAAGGACTTCGACATCGGGACCGACGCTCACCCCCAGGCGGTCCGGAGGCTCTTCCGCAACTGCCGCCTGATCGGCCGGCGCTTCCGCCTCGCGCACATCCTCTTCGCCGAGGGGAAAGTCATCGAGGTCGCGACGTTCCGCCGCCGCCCGGAACCGCTCGACCCCGATGCGCCGGAGCTGCTGATGACCTCCGACAACGTCTTCGGCACGGCGCGCGAGGATGCCCTGCGCCGCGACTTCACGATCAACGGGCTCTTCTACAACATCGCCGACTACTCAGTGATCGATTACGTCGGCGGCCTCGAGGACCTCGAGGCGGGCCTCGTCCGGACGATCGGCGACCCGGACATCCGATTCCGCGAGGACCCGGTCCGGATGATGCGTGCCGTGGAGTTCGCCAGCCGGCTGGGCTTTGCGATCACGCCCGACGCCTACGAGGCGATCCTCGACCACCGGCGCGAGATCATCAAGTCCGCACCGCCCAGGGTCACCGAGGAGCTGTCGCAGTCGCTCAAGGGCGGGCACGCGCTGACGACGTTCCTGCTGCTGCGCGAGGTCGGGCTCCTGGACGTCCTCCTGCCGGAGCTCGCCGACGTCCTGCGCGAGGCGGACCCCGAGCACCCCCACGGCACGGGGCACCTCTTCTGGGCCCTCCTCGACGTTCTCGACGCGGAGAGGCGGCGCGGCCGGACCTTCGAGGACGCGGTGCTGTTCGCCCTGTTCTTCCTTCCGATCGTGCGGGCGCGGCTGCGCTCGCTCGCCCCCGACGGCGATCCGTCGCCGGGACTGCTGGGGGGCCTGCTCGAGGACCTCGTCACGCCGATCGGTATCCGGATGTCCCTTCCCCACGCCGTGACTCACCGGATCAAGCAGTCGCTCGCGATCGTGGGGAAGCTGTCCCACCGGCCGGATTCGCGCATGGCCACTCCCCGCCTCGCCTTCCGCGAGGCCTTCCCGACGGCCCTCGAGCTCTTCGAGCTCCGGGCCATGGCCACGGGCCGGGGGGATGACCTGGTCCGGGAATGGCGGGCCCTGGCGGCCCGGCTGGAGAAGTCCCGGCAGGCCTTCATCGCGGCGCACGGCCAGCCTCCCCCGGCCGCTCCCGCGGGCCGCCGGCACCGGCGCCGCCGGGGCGGAAGGCGCCGTGGCGGCCCCTGACCCCCTGCGAACTTTTGTCCCGCAAGTGCGTTTTGTGGGGGTGAACCCATGAACGGCACCGAGGAAAAAGCCCTCGTCGAGCGGTGCCGGCGGGGGGAAGACGAGGCCTGGAGGGAGCTGGTGGACCGTTTCGGCCAGAAGATCTACTCGGTCGCCTACCACTTCACGCTGAAGCGGGAGGACGCCGAGGAGCTGGCTCAGGAGATCTTCCTGAAGATCTTCGAGAACCTCCACCGCTACGACGGCGGCTTCCCCCTGGTCGCCTGGATCGTGTCGCTCTCGCGCAACCTCTGCATCGACCGCTACCGGCGGCGCAAGCGCGAAAAGTCCTTCCGCTTCGTCTCCGACGACGCGGTCGCGCCGCTCTTGACCTCGCAGGACGATCCCGCTGCGGAGACCCTCCAGAAGGAGCGCACCAAGCTGCTCTTCTCGGCGCTGGCCGAGATCCCCGAGGACCTCGCCGAGATCCTGGTCCTGCGCGACCTCGACGGCATGGCCTATGAGGAGATCGGGCAGGCGCTGGCGCTGCCGGACGGGACGGTCAAGTCGCGCCTCTTCCGGGCGCGCGCGGAGGTCGCGAGGAAGATCCGCGAGCGCCGCGAAAGCTCCGGCGGCACGTTCGCGTCGATCGCGGCCGTGGCGGGGGCATTCGTATGAGCTGCGGCGAGCTCGAGCGGCTGTTCGTCGCCGGCGCTCCCGAGGAGGAGGCCCGCGCCCACCGGGCCGGCTGCCCTTCCTGCGCGGCGCTCGGAAACGACCTCGACTCGGCGGCGCGGATCTTCTCGACGCTCCGAACCCCGGAGGCCTCGCGGTTCTTCATCGCCTCGCTCCAGGCCATCCCCTCGCGGACGGTGGACTGCGAGGCGGCGGACCTGCTCGCGGCGGCGGAGCTCGAGGGAGAGATCTCCGCGGCGGACGGCGAGCGCCTGGCCTTTCACCGCTCGCGCTGCGAGGCGTGCGCCGAGGCCGCCGGCGTCCTGGCGGACGCGCGCGGCCTGGCCGCTCCGGCGCCGGCGCCGTGGGTCCTAGGCCGCCTGGCGGCGAGCCGTCCCGAGAAGAAGCCGCGCGCCTCGATCTGGCGCTTAGTCGCCAACCCGAAGGGAGCCATCGCGCTCGCTTACGCCGCCGCGGTCGTCGTCATGCTGACCGGCTTCAACCCGGCGGATCTCGCGCGTAAGGCGGGCGTCGCGCGGCTCGAAGAGACCGCGAAGATGTCCGCGGAAACGGCCGGACGGTCGCTCGGCGACCGCATCGGCGCGTTCGAGGAAGACGCGGTGCGCAGGCTCGCCGTCTGGAAGGGCCACGTGACCGGCTACGGGCGCGCCGCCATCTCGCGGGCCATCCAGCTCGTCATGAAAACCGAATCGCAGCCTCCTCCTTCCCGCGGCAAGAACGGAGAGGAGAAGGGGTACCTCCGGAAAGAGGAAACCCGGACTGAAGTGTGGCGGGCCTGAAGCCGCCACAAGAGGAGCAAAGAGCAATGGATCAGAACGCCTCGGTTCCGCCTCCCCCGGCCGTTCCACCGCCTCCGCCGCCACCGGCCCCGGTCTCGGCCCCGGCCGTGACGGCGCCCGTCTTCGTCGAGCAGAAGTCGGCGGGGCTGGCGGGATTCCTTTCGATCTTCCCGGGCCTCGGGCACCTATACCTGGGCCTCTACCAGAGAGCGTTCGGCTTCGCCGCGGCGTTCTGCATCCTGATCGCCTTCAACTCGCACGGCCGCATGGCGGCGCTCTCGGGCCCGGCCACCGCCTTCGTGTGGTTCTTCGCGATCATCGACGCGGTGAGGCAGGCCAAGGCGATCAACCGCGGCTCCGTCGCGGAGAGCGGCTTCGCTCCGGCGGCGCAGCTGCGCAAGGCCGAGGGGACGGGCGGGCTGACGTGGGGCGTGATCCTCGTCGGGATCGGCGTGCTCTGGATCCTCGACCGCTACATCGTCATCGACTGGTCGTTCATGGAGGAGTGGGGCGGGCCGCTCGCCCTGATCCTGCTCGGCCTCGTGCTGGTCATCTCCCACATCCGACGCAAGCGCCAGGAGCACGAGTCAGGAATCGGGATGCCGCCGCGGAGCAGCTAGTCAGCGATTCATCGCCGCTTGAAGTACTTTTCGAGCTCTTCCTCGGTCATCGACAGGACGACGGGGCGGCCGTGCGGGCAGGTGAAGCGGTCGGCCGTCTTGATCCAGTCGGCGAGCAGGCGCCGGATTTCCTCCGGCGCCAGGTGGTAGCGGATCGTCACGGCCGACCGGCAGGCCAGGCTCGCCGCCATCCGGTCGCGCCGGGCAACGGTCTCCGAGCTCCCTGGCTCACCCAGCGCCGCCAGCACCTCACGCAGGGTCTCCGCGGGCTCGCGGTCCGTGGCTTCCGCCGGCAGCGCGGCGATCGCCCAGGATCGCCCGGACATCGGCTCGACCTCGAAGCCCGCGGCCGATAAGTCGGCGAACGCGGAGGCGAGGGTTTCCGCCTCCTCCGGCGTGGCTTCGAAGAGGGCACGCAATAGGAGCTTCTGGGAGAGCACCCGGCCCGAGCCGATGCGGTCCCGGATTCTCTCGTAGAGGATTCTCTCGTGGGCGGCGTGCTGGTCGATGATCAGCAGCCCCTCGGGCCCCGAAGCGAGGATGAAGGACTCGCGGTGCTGCCCGATCGCGACCATCTCCGGCGGCCGTCTTTCCGCCGGCGCCGGGGGCGGCGCCTGCGGAGCGGGAACCCGCGCGACCGTCGGCGTCGGGCGGGCGGCGGAATCCGAGGGGGCTTCCGCGTAAGGCTCCGACGGCTCGGCGAGGGTGTCTTCGAAGGGCACGGGCTTCAACCGCCGCTCCTCTTTTCCCGCGAGCAGCGCGGAGAGAAGCGCGTGATAGACGAGGCGGTAGGCGGTCCCCGCGTCGGCGAAGCGGACCATGGTCTTCGCGGGCGAGACGTTGACGTCCACGATTCCGCCGTCGGCGGCCAGGAACAGGAACGCGGCGGGATGGCGGTCGGTGCGAATCGCCTCCCGGGAAGCCTGGCCGATGGCTCGGGTCAGCGAGCGGTCCTCGATCGGCCGGCCGTTGACGAAGACGTACTGGAACCGCCGGCTGGGAAAGGTCGTCGAGCCGCGCGTCGTGAAGCCGGAGATCCGCAGCGCGCCGGAGCGGGCCTCGAACTCCTCGAGCTCCCCGAGGGTCTCCTGTCCGAAGACCTGGAGGATGCGCGCGGCCCGGTCCACGGCGGACGGCGCTTCGAGAAGCTCCCGGCCGCTCGACCGCAGCGTGAAGGCGACCGAGGGGTTGGCCAGGGCCGCCTTCGTCACCGCGGCCGCGGCGGCGCGGCCCTCGACCTCGGGCTTGGACAGGAACTTGCGGCGCGCGGGGGTGTGGGCGAAGAGCCCCTCGACGAGGACGTCGGTCCCGCGCGGCCTCGCGGCGGGCTCCTCCGACGGCGCTCCGCCGTACTCGAGGCGAAGGCGAACCGCCTCCGGGCTCGCGCCGTCGGACGTCGTCAGGGTCAGCTTCGAGACCGAGGCGATCGAAGGAAGCGCCTCGCCGCGGAAGCCGTAGCTCCGGATGCCGGTCAGGTCCTCGTCGGTCGAGATCTTGGACGTCGCGTGCCGCTCCACGGCCAGCCGGGCGTCCTCGGCCGACATCCCGCAGCCGTCGTCCCGCACCAGGATCTTCTCGATCCCTCCGCCTTCCAGGTCCACGTCGATGCGGGTCGCGCCGGCGTCGAGCGCGTTCTCCACGAGCTCCTTGACGACGGAGGCGGGCTTCTCGACGACCTCGCCCGCGGCGATGCGGTCGATGACGTCGCTCGCGAGGCGGTGGATCTTGGCCAATGCTGGTCCTTCGTCCTCAGTGCTTGGTCCTAGTCTAAGTCGGCGCCCCGACCAGGGACAAAGGACTACGGACTAAGGACTCTGGTAGACGACGCGGCCGCCCACGACGGTCGTCACGACGGCGACCTTCTCGATCTGCGCCGGGTCGATGGAGAGCGGATCGGCGGAGAGGAGGACGAAGTCCGCGAGCTTTCCGGTCGTCAGCGTGCCCTTCTCTTTCTCCTCGAAGGCCGCCCAGGCTGCGTCCGAGGTGTAGGCGCGCAGGGCCTCGTCGACGCGGATGCGCTGCTCCGGGTACCAGCCCTTCGGGTTCTTTCCGTCGATCGTGCGGCGCGTCACGGCGGCGTCGATCCCCGCTATCGGCGAAAGCGGCGCTACGTCCCAGTCCGATCCGAAGACGAGCTTCGAGCCCGAATCGAGGAGCGAGCGGTAGGCGTAGGACGTCTTGCACCGCTCGCGCCCGATCCGTTTCTCCGCCCAACGGCCGTCGTCGATGGAGTGGTAGGGCTGCATCGAGGCGACGACGCCGAGCCTGCCGAAGCGCGGGACGTCGGCGGGCCGGAGGTGCTGGACGTGCTCGATTCGGAACCGGCGGTCCTTCGGGCCGTTGGCCTTCGCGACCCGCTCGAAGAGCGACAGGATCTCGAAGTTCGCGCGGTCGCCGATGGCGTGGATCTCGACCTGCAGCCCGGCGCGATCGGCCGCGGCGACGCGCTCCTCCATCTTCGAGAGCGGGATCGCCTCGGCGGCGAAGACTCCCGAGTTTCCGGGCTCGTCCGTGAAGGGCTCGAAGAAGAGCGCGGTTCCGGAGCCGAGCGAGCCGTCGGCGAATCCCTTGACCCCGCCGACCTTGAGCCAGTCGTCGTTCTTCATCGAGGCGCGGCGGTCGCGGGCTTCCTCCCAGCGCGTGAGCGACGGGCGGTAGTTGACCCGCACGGTCAGCTCGCCGGCCGCCCGCAGCTTCTCCCAGCCCTCCAGGTCGCCCGGGCCGCCGGGAAGATCCTGGACCGACGTGACGCCGTTGACCGCGGCGTGCCGGACGGCCGCCCGCAGCGCCTCGGCGATCTCGGCCTGAGTCCGCAGCGGGCGAACCGCGGAAATCGCGTCCATCGCCGCGTCCTTCAGCACGCCGGTCGGCTCGCCGGAGGAGTCCCGGACGATGACGCCACCGGGAGGATCGGGCGTGCTGCGCCCGATCTTCGCGAGCTTCAGCGCCAGGCTGTTGCAGACCATCATGTGTCCGTCCTGGCGGGAGAGGCAGACGGGCCGGTCTCCCGTCGCGGGATCCAGGAGCGCGCGGGTCGGCAGCCGCGGGACCGCCCACTGCTGCTCGTCCCACGCGCCGTCGGTGATCCACTGCCCGGGCGGCCGCGTGCGGGCGAACTCCGCGAGCTGCCTCGTGAAGTCGGCCTCGTCTTTCGTGTGCCGCAGGTCCACCGCGAGGAGGTTGAAGCCGCCCATCGTCATGTGGGTGTGGCAGTCGATGAAGCCGGGCACGACTCGATGTCCGCCGGCGTCGACCACCCGCGTCTTCGGGCCCTGGAGCTTGCGGACCTCGGCGTCGGATCCGACCGCGACGATCCGGCCGCCGCGGACGGCGATCGCCTGGGCCTCCGGCCGGGACGGATCGCCGGTCCAGACTCTTCCCGAGACGAGAACGAGGTCGGCGGGCTCCGTCATTGCGGCGGTAGTCTGTGCGAGCAGGAAGACGGCGGTCGCCGCGATCATGCCGTCGAGGACACGCCGTCCTTTCCGGCCAGGGTCGCCCGCGCCGCGGCCAGCCGCGCGACCGGGACGCGGAAGGGAGAACAGGACACGTAGTCGAGCCCCGCGCCATGGAAGAACTCCACGGAGCGAGGATCGCCGCCGTGCTCGCCGCAGATTCCGACTTTCAGCTTCGTGTTGGACTGCCGCCCCCGCTGGGTCGCCATCGCGACGAGCTCTCCGACGCCCGACTGGTCGAGGCTCGCGAACGGGTCCTCCTTCAGGATCCCCTTTTCGATGTAGGCCGGCAGGAACGTCGCCGCGTCATCGCGGGAGTAACCGAAGGTCATCTGGGTCAGGTCGTTGGTCCCGAAGGAGAAGAAGTCGGCCGACTCGGCGATCTCCTTGGCGCGCAGGGCCGCCCGCGGGATCTCGATCATCGTGCCGACCTTGTAGTCGATCGGCTGATTCGTTTCCTCGATGACGCGTTTGGCGACCTCGTCCACCAGGACCTTCAGTTTGTCGAGCTCCTCCCGGGTCCCGATCAGCGGGATCATCACCTCGGGGTGCGGCTTGCCGCCTCCCCGGATGGATTCCGCCGCGGCCTCGAAGATCGCGCGGACCTGGGTCTCGTAGATCTCCGGGTGGGTGATTCCCAGCCGGCAGCCGCGGTGGCCGAGCATCGGGTTGGCCTCGTGGAGCTGACGCACCCGTTCCCGGAGCTTCTCGAGCGGCACCTTCAACTCCGCGGCCGTCTTCTTCAGCGCAGACTCCTCGTTGGGGAGGAACTCGTGGAGCGGCGGATCGAGCAGCCGGATCGTGACCGGCCGGTCCCCCATCTCCCGGAAGATCCCGACGAAATCCTCGCGCTGCATCGGGAGGATCTTCTCGAGAGCGGCCCGCCGTCCCTCGACCGTCTCGGCCAGGATCATCTCGCGCACGGCGAGGATGCGGTGCTCCTCGAAGAACATGTGCTCGGTGCGGCAGAGACCGATCCCCTGCGCGCCGAAGACGACCGCGACGCGGGCGTCCGTGGGCGTGTCGGCGTTGGCCCGAACTCCCAGCCGCCGCCTCTTGTCCGCCCACGAGAGGATCCGGTCGAAAGCCCGGAACACGGGCGCCTTCTCCGGCGCAAGGCTCTTCTCCAGCGCCACTTGAAGCACCTCGGAAGGCCTCGTCGGCAGCTCCCCGAGAATCACCTCTCCCGTCGTCCCGTCAATGGAAATGTACTCGCCCTCCTTGGCCGAGAGCTTTCCTCCGCGGATCTCTCCCTTCCTCTCGTCCACGACAATCTGACCCGCGCCCACGACGCAGGTCTTTCCCATACCGCGCGCTACAACAGCAGCGTGACTTGTAGCGCCCCCTCTCGTCGTCAAGATCCCGGAGGCCGCGTTCATGCCTGCGATGTCTTCGGGCGACGTCTCCTCGCGAACGAGAAGAACCGGCTTTCCATCAGCGGCCATCTCCACCGCCCGGCTCGCGGTCAGCGCGATGCGGCCCGAGGCGGCGCCGGGGCCGGCGGGAAGGCCCTTGCCGAGGAGGCGGCCGGAGGAGACCGCTGCGCTCTTCTTGGCAGGGTCGAAGACGGGTGCGAGGAGCTGGACGAGCTGCTCCGGCTCGACTCGGCCGATCGACTCCTCTTCGGTGATGAGCCCCTCGTCCACCATGTCGGAGGCGATCCGTACGGCGGCGAAGCCGGTGCGTTTCCCGTTGCGGGTCTGGAGGAGATAGAGGCGGCCATCTTCGATGGTGAACTCGAGGTCCTGCATGTCCCGGAAGCTCTTCTCGAGGAGGTCGCGGACCCGGAGCAGCTCCGCATGCGCCTTCGGCATCGTCTCCTCGAGCGAGATCCCCGAGCCGTCGGCGTTGAGCGGCCTCGGCGTCCGGATGCCGGCGACGACGTCCTCGCCCTGGGCGTTGGGGAGGAACTCGCCGTAGAACTTCTTCTCGCCGGTCGAGGGGTCGCGCGTGAAAGCGACGCCTGTCGCGGAGGTCTCGCCGCGGTTTCCGAAGACCATCGCCTGGACGTTGACGGCGGTTCCCCAGTCGTCCGGGATTCGGTGGAGGCGCCGGTACTCGCGGGCCCGCTTGTTGTCCCACGACTTGAAGACGGCGCCGATCGCTCCCCAGAGCTGCTCCTGCGGGTCCTCCGGGAACGGCTTCCCGGTCTTTTCCCGGATGATCCCTTCGTAGGTCTTCACGACATCCTGGAGGTCCTCGGCCGTCAGCTCGGCGTCGGATTTCACTCCGCGCGCCCGGCGCTTCTCCGTCAGGGCGTGCTCGAACTCCTCCTTGCCCAGATTCAGGACGACGTCGCCGTACATCTGGAGGAACCGCCGCCGGCAATCGAGGGCAAAGCGCTCCCCCGCCGCCGAGGCGAGGCCCTTGACCGTCTGCGAATTCAGGCCCAGGTTCAGGATCGTGTCCATCATTCCGGGCATGGACGACCGCGCCCCGGAACGCACCGAGACCAGGAGTGGATTCGAGGGATCGCCGAACTTCCGGCCCGCCGCCTCCTCGAGCTGGGACAGAGCCTTCGCGACCTCTTCCCTCAGGCCGCCGGTCTCCCCGCCCTTCGAGTACTCGGCCGAGACGGCCGCCTCGATGGTGAAGCCGGGAGGGACGGGGATGCCGAGGGCCGTCATCTCCGCCAGCCCGTATCCCTTGCCGCCGAGCCGTTCCTTGCCGAGGCCGGCGCCCTCGGCGCGGCCGTTGCCGAAAAAGAAAACGCGTTTCATCTGTCCTTCTCCACCACGATTTCCGAAAAGTCCGCGAGTCGGGAAAATTCTTCCTGAATCGAAGCGAGCAGGGCAAGACGATTCCGCCTCAATTCCTCCTCGGGGCAGTTGACGAGGACCTCTACGAAGAAACGGTCGAGCGACGGGGCGATCGAGGCGATCATCTCCAGGCCCTCACGGTAGCGCCGGCTCGACGCCAGCCTCCCGATGACCGGCCGGGCCTGCAGGAAGTCCCCGGCGAGTTGCCTCTCCGCGTCCTCGCGGTAGAGCTCCGGCGAGGGCGGACCCGGCCTCTCGTCCCCGACGATGTTGCGGATTCGCTTGGAGGCGAGGATCAGCGAGCGGAAGTCGGTCCCCTTCCTCGCCTCGGACAGTGCGGCCGCGCGGTCGGCGACGTCGGCGAAGTTCCAGACGTCCACCGACAGCACCGCCGAGATTTCGTCGTAGGAGTGGCCGCGCCGCTCGAGGAAGTTCCGAAGCCGCTCGGCGAAGAACGCCTGGAGCTCCACGAGGGTCTCTTCCGAAGCCTGCGTGGCGACGCCCTGGGGGTGGAGCGCGAGGGCGCCGGCAACGACGGGCCGCCAGTCCAGCCGCCACGCGCTTTCAGCGATGATCGCGACCGCTCCGTAGGCCGCGCGGCGCAGGCCGTACGGGTCTTTCGATCCGGTCGGAACGAGGCCGATCTGGAAGAAACCGGCCAGCGTGTCCAGCCGGTCGGCGAGCGACAGGATCGCCCCCGGCGCCTCCCTGGGAGGATCGTCGGAAGCCGAGGCCGGGCGGTACTGGTCGTAGATCGCCTTCCAGACAGGGTCGGGGTATCCCTCGCGGCGCGCGTAGATCCCGCCGACGACGCCCTGGAGGTCGGTGAACTCCCTGACCATCTTGGTCGTCAGGTCGGTCTTGGCGAGTCGCGCGGCGGCCCTGACCGCCGGAGCGAGGTCCGCCCGCCCGACCGCCCGGGCGATGGACTCGGAAAGCTTCTCGAGCCGTTCGGTCTTGCCGACGTAGTCCCCGAGCCTCTCGTGGAAGGACAGGCGCGCCAGCTCCGGGAGCCGCGATTCGAGGCTCTGCCGGACGTCGTCGTCGTAGAAGAACCGCGCGTCCGCGAGCCGGGCGTTCAGGACCCACTCGTTTCCGCGGGCGATAAAGCCCTTCGGGTCCTCGCGGTTGTCCATCACCGCCACGAAGTGCGGCAGCAGGCCCGAGGTGCTCCGGACCGGAAGGTACTTCTGATGGGTCCGCATCGCGGTCGTCGTGATCTCCTCGGGAAGCTCGAGGAACTCCTCGGCGAAGGAGCCGCGGACGACGCCCGGGCACTCGACGAGGTCCGCCAGCGTCGCCGCGAGGTCCGCGTCGCTCTCGATCGAGCCTCCCGCCTCCCGCGCCAGCTGGCGCGCGGCGTCGAGAATCAGGACCCGCCTCGCCTCTCCGTCCGGCTCGACGCCGTGGCTGCGGAGCTTGCCGAGATAGTCCTCCACGCCGGACACCGCGAATTCGCCGTCGGAGAGAACGCGGTGGCCGGAGGTGAACGCCGAAGACGGGACGCCGAGGACCTCCATCGGAGCGACCTGGCCCCCGAGAATCGCCAGGAGGCCGCGGATCGGGCGGACGAACACGCGCTCGCCCGAGCCCCACCGCATCGTCTTGGGAAATGTCAGCGTCGAGACCGCGCGGGGCACGGCCTCCGCCAGGACTTCCGCGGCGGTCCGCCCGGCGACGCTTCGCCTCGCGGCGGCGGTCTTTCCGCGTGGAGTCTCGACGACGACGAGCTCGGAAGGGTCCACTTTCTGCGCCCTCGCGAATCCCTCGCCCGCGCGGGTGAGCTTGCCCTCGGCGTCGAAGGCCACCGAGGCCGGCGGCCCCAGCACCTCGGAAAGCTTGTCCTCCTGCTTGTCCGGGAGGCCGCGCAGGATCACGATCAGCCGCCGCGGCGTCGCCAGCGACTCGGCGGATTCAGGGACGAGCCCCTGCTCGGCAAGCTCCTCGGTCACGCGGGTCTTGAGGTCCTCGCGCGCGGCGCCCAGCACCGGCGCCGGGATCTCCTCGGTCCGGATCTCGAGGAGGAAATCCTGGCGCTTCACGGCCCTCACCCCGACGCCCGGCCCGCGGTCAGACCGCCGCCGGCTCGGGCTGGGTGGTCTCGCTCGCGACGGCCAGGCGTTCTGCGAGGTACGCCCGGGCGCAAGCGCACGCCAGGTCGCGCACGCGGCGGATCAGCCCGACCCGGTCGGTCGCCGAGACCGCTCCCCGCGCGTCGAGGATGTTGAAGGCGTGCGAGCACGCCAGCGCCGCCTCGTAGGCGGGACGCACGCACCCGGCTTCGAGGGCCCGTTTCGCCTCCGCCTCGTTTCGCTCGAAGAGCAGAGTGTGGAAGTCCACGTCCGCGACCTCGAAACCGTAACGAGACAGCTCGACCTCGTCCTGCCGGCGGACCTGGCCGTAGGAGAGCGTCTCGTTCCACATCACGTCGTAGATGGAGTTCACCTTCTCGAGGAACATCGCGATGCGCTCGAGCCCGTAAGTGATCTCCGCCGTGATCGGCGCAAGGTCGATTCCCCCGGCCTGCTGGAAGTAGGTGAACTGCGTGATCTCCATCCCGTCCATCACGACCTGCCACCCCACGCCCCAGGCCCCGAGGGTGGGCGACTCCCAGTTGTCCTCCTCAAACCGGATGTCGTGCTCCGAAGAGACGATGCCCAGGCGCTCGAGGCTCCTCAGGTACATGCTTTGGACGTCTTCGGGGGACGGCTTCAACACCACCTGGAGCTGGAGGTGCTTGCCGAGGCGGAACGGGTTCTCCCCATAGCGGGCGTCCGCCGGCCGGCGCGAGGGCTGGACGTAGGCGCAGCGCCACGGCTCGGGCCCGAGAACTCTCAGGAACGTCGCGGGGTGCATCGTTCCCGCTCCCATGGGCATGTCGTAGGGCTGCTCGATCAGGCACCCCTCGCCTTCCCAGAAAGCGGACAACTCCGCGATGAGCCGTTGCAAAGTGAGCATCGAAACTCGCAGTCTAACCCAGCACTTCGGCGAGCACTTTCTGGGACTTCAGCTCGTGGCCCAGGAAGTGGCGGCGGGCCAGCGAAACGACAGCGGAGATCTCCGCGACTCCCCTGTGATGGCGGGCGGGGTCGAAGGGGGCCCGAAGGAAGGCGTGGAGCGTCTCGCACGCCTCCGCCGAGAGTCGGACAACTTCGCCCGAGCGGCACTCCGGGCCGATGAAGCCCGGCCGCCGGCCGTCGAAGAGGAGCGGCCCAGCCGGATCTAGTGGGACTTCGCAGCCGGCGCACTCGAAGGGTGAGGGAAAGAGGCCTGAGAGCTTCAGGATCCAGACGTCGAAGTAGGCGCGGGCGGCGGCGGGAGCGCCGCCGGCGAAGAGCGCGTCGAGGACGTGCCGCGCCAGCCGGTAGAACGGCTCCGCAGGATCGGAGTCGGGAACGAACGTCTGGAGGCTCTCCGCGAGCGCCGAAACGAGGAGCGCCCGGTCCAGGTCCTTCGAGAGCGGGAAGGATGGACGGATCGCATCGAGCGAGTTGATCGAGACGAGCTCCCGGCCCTCCTTCTCGAAGTAGGTCACGTTCGCCTCGGTCATCGGCTCGAGCAGGCCGGCGAACTGGCTCCGAGGATTGCGCGCTCCGCGGGCTACCCCGCGCTTTTTCCCCGCGTCGCGGGTCAGGAAGGACACGATCCGGTCCTTTTCCCGCAAGGGATAAGTGGCGAGGATGAAGGACTCGGAGGACTGGTGGTGCACGCGCCGATTATGATGATCGGCGGAGCCGGCCAGCGGCCGTCGATCCCGAAAGAAATAAGGAAATCTTATTGAATCGCCGAATGAAAAACGGCTCTGGAGCGGCCGGACGCGGGATCTGGGCCCTCGGTTGGGTTTCCTTCTTGAACGACGCCGCATCAGAAATGATTTACCCGCTCCTGCCCGACTTCATCACCAGGACTTTGGGGGCGGGGCCGGCCGCGCTGGGTCTGATCGAAGGGATCGCGGAATCCACCTCCTCGCTCGCCAAGATCGGCGCCGGGTGGTGGTCGGACAGGGCGAAACGCCGCAAGCCCTTCGTCGTCGCCGGCTACTCGCTCGCGACCGTGGCGAGATCGCTCGTCGGGGTGGCAGCCAACTGGGGACAGATCCTCGCGATCCGGTTCTTCGACCGTCTCGGAAAGGGCCTCCGCACTCCGCCCCGCGACGCGCTCCTGGCCGACCTCGCGTCCTCGGGCGACCGCGGCCGCGCCTACGGCTTGCAGCGGGCGATGGACAACGCGGGCGCGTTCGTCGGCCCGCTCGTCGCCGCGCTGCTCCTGAAGTTCTTCATCCAGGGGGAGCGCACCGTCTTCCTGCTGACGCTCGTCCCGGGGCTCCTGGCCGTCGCGGTGCTCGTGTTCCGGATCCCAGCGGGAAAGTCCGAGAGCCGCGCGGCGAATGTGAAGCTGGAGTGGCCGCCGAAGCTCCCCCGCCGGCTCTGGATGATCATCGGGATCTTCTGCCTCTTCACGCTCGCCAACTCCACCGACGCCTTCCTGCTTCTTCGAGCGAAAGACTGCGGCATTCCGGTCTGGCAGCTCCCTCTCCTCTGGGCGTTCTTCAACGGCGCCAAGGCGCTCGTCGGCGTCCCGGCCGGCTCCCTGTCAGACCGGGTTGGGCGCACGCCTCTGATCGTCGCGGGATGGGGCATCTACACTCTCGCCTACGTCGGGTTCGCGTTCGCGGCCAGCCCGCTCGCGGCATGGGCGCTCTTCGGCTTCTATGCGCTGTTCTTCGCGGCGACGGAAGGGGCCGAGCGGGCGCTCATCGCCGACCTCGCCGAGGGAGAACTGCGCGGCCGAGCCTTCGGCGTCTTCCACGGCGCCGTCGGGCTCGCGGCCCTGCCCGCGTCGATTCTCTTCGGCTTGTGGTGGAAGATGTTCGGACCAAGGACGGCCTTCCTGATCGGAGCCGCCCTGTCGCTCGTCGCGACCGCCGCCCTTCTCCTCTTTCGATTCGCGACGAAAGGGCGCCGATGAAGCCCCGACGCCGCCGCCGAAAGAAGATGGCCAGCAAGGGCCCCGCTCCGCCCTCGGTCCGTCTCCCTCTCCCCCGCAAAACCGAGAAGCAACATGGCGAGGGGAAGAAGTACGACCGCCGGAAGGAAAAGGAAACGCTGCGAAAAGAGATCACTCAAAGCTGATAGGATGAAAACCTCATGGGTCCCGTCTGGAGACTGATTCGCGGACAGAAGGACCACTGCCACCGCTGCGGCAAGGAGATCCTGGATTTCCCGGCCGTCGGCAGGGTCGTGGACTTCCAGTTCCAAGCCGAGGAGAAGTACTGCTGGGAGTGCTATCGCTACGTCCAGCCCTTCGTGGACGACATCGCGCCCGAGTCGCGGGAGCCCTACCAGCCGGTCACCAAGCCCGCCATTCCGTGAGCGGGCTCGAATCCTTCCGCGGCTCGGAGCTCTCGGAGCTCGCCGAGAAAGTCTTCGCCGGGGAGCGACTCACCTTCGACGACGGCGTCCGCCTCTTCCGGACGAAGGATTTCCTGGGCCTTGGACGCCTGGCCAACCGGGTGCGTGAGGAGCGGCACGGCAACCTCGCCTTCTACAACGTCAACCGTTACCTGAATCCCACCAACCTCTGCTGGGTGGACTGCGCCCTCTGCGCGTGGGCCCGGAAGGTCAACGAGCCGGGCGGCTACGAGATGGCGATCGGGGAATGCGTCGAGGAGGCGGGCAAGGGCTACAGCGAGGCCGTCACCGAGTTCCACATCGTCGGAGGACTCCATCCGACGTGGCCGTTCGAGTACTACACCGGCCTTCTCCGGGCGCTCAAGGAGCGCTTCCCCGGCGTTCACCTCAAGGCCTTCACGATGGTCGAGATCGACTGGATCGCCCGGGTCGGCGGCAAGTCGATCCCCGAGACGATCCGCCTGCTTCACGAAGCCGGGATGGATTCCTGCCCGGGGGGCGGCGCCGAGATCTTCGAGAAGCGCGTCCGGGATCGTATCTGCAAGAACAAGATCACCGGCGAGGAATGGCTCGCCATCGCGCGGGAGTGCCATCTCCAGGGGATCAAGACCAACGCCACGATGCTCTATGGCCACGTCGAGACCGTCGAGGACCGGGTGGACCACCTGCTCCGCCTGCGCCGGCTGCAGGACGAGACGGGAGGCCTCACGGGCCTGATCCCCCTGGCCTTCCATCCGGAGAACACCCCGCTCGCCGACCTGCCGGCCTCCTCCGGCCAGACGGACCTTCGAGTCATCGCGGTCTCGAGGCTGCTGCTCGACAACATCCCGCACGTCAAGGCGTACTGGATTCAGATCGGCGTCAAGCTGGCCCAGATCGCGCTCTTCTTCGGCGCGGACGACCTCGTCGGGACCGTCGTGGACGAAACGATCACCCACGCCGCGGGCGCGACGACGGCCTCTGGAATGTCGAGGACCGACTTCGAGCGGCTGATCCGGGAGTCCGGGCGGGAACCGGTCGAGCGGGATGCGCACTACCGGCGTGTGGTCCGGTCCGGGTCGCGCGCGGAACCGGTCTCGGTGCCGGTCTGAGGCGGCGGCGATGCGAGGTCTCGCTCGGCATCTCGCCTGTCTGACCGCCGCCGGCGCCCTCGCCTGCTTCTCGCACCAGTATCGCTCCAACCCGCGAGTCGCGGTCGTCTCGGGCGACCCGATCGTCCAGATGAAGCCGGCCTCGGCGTTCCCCGTCGTCGTCAAGCCCAGCCTCGTCACCGCGGACATCCACAGCGATCCTCCCGACGCGGACACGCGCGTCCTCGGCGTCACGATCGGAGCGGTCCCGCGGGCCTACCCGATCGGGCTGCTCGACCGCTTCGAGGTCGTCAACGACTCGGTCCCCGGCGTTCCGTTCGTCGTGGCCCGCTGCGCCCTGACCGCGATCACCGCGGTGTACGAGAGCCGCGCGGGCGGCCGCGTCCTCCACTTCGAGAACTCCGGGGCTCTCTGGCGCGACACCCTCGTCCTGCGGGACCTCGAGACCGGGACGTACTGGTCTCCCGCGACCGGGGCGGCCATCCATGGCCCGCTCGCCGGCGAGTCGCTCCGGGCCATTCCCTCCGTCGTCGCGAGGGCGCGCGACTGGGAGAGCGCCGCTCCGGGCACCCTCTACATGGACCTGGAGGACGACACGTCCGAGCCGATCCTGATGCGGGTCTACCGGGCCTCGAACTGGCAGGGCGTCTCCGGCCGGAAAACCGAGGACCGCCGCTACGGGCCCAAGCGCAACGTCCTCGTGCTCGCCTCGGGGGACGAGGCCCTCGCCCTCACCGCGGAGCAGGTCGAGGCGCGCAGCGGCTTCGAAGCGTGCCTCGAGGGCGAGACGGTCCGCGTCGGCTGGGACCCGAAACTCCGGACGGCGCGCGCCTGGGGACCGGACGGCGCCGAGCGCCCGCTCATTCCGATGTTCTGGTTCGCGGCGAACCTACACTTCGCCCGTGTGCGGACGCTCGAAGAGCCCTGACGGCGCTTCCGGTCAGCGGCTCAGGGATTGACCGGGGCCAGGCGCAGCATGACCGGCGGCTTGAGCGTCTCGGCCGATCCCACCGACAGCTCGCGGTAGCCGGCCTTGGCCGCGGCGAGACGATAGGAGGGAGCCTTCCAGTGCGACTGGTACTCGATGGAGAAGTCTCCGTTCTCGTCGGAGACCGTGCCCGCGCGCTCGACCGCGCCTTCCTCCTCCGTGTCGTCGGGCGCCACCTCGAGTGTGACCTCCACACCGGAGAGCGGTCTCCCATCCGACGCGACGGTTTTTCCCGAGATCCGGACGGGCCGCGGGCCGCGGCCGCGCACGAACCAGACCGCTCCGCCGGCGAGCGCGAGGGCCACCGCGAAGAGCGCGAGCGTGCGCAGGCCCGGGCGCTTCACGCGGGCCTCTCCAGCCGCCGGGGCTCCGGGGCGAGACCGGCCGCCTCGTCCGCCTCCGCGGTGGCGCCGTCCAGGGCCGCGGCGACCCGCGAGAGCGCCGCCTCCTCGGTCTGCTCCGCGGAGATCGGGAAGGGCTCACCGTAGGCGACGACGTTGCGCGAGAAGGGGCGCGGCAAGAGGAACCGGTCCCAGGAGGAGAGGAGCTTGCCGCTCGCGCTCGAGGACGTGATCGGGAGGATCCACGCGCCGGTCAGGCGCGCGAGCTGGACCACGCCCGGCTGAACGATTCGCGCGGGCCCTCTTGGGCCGTCCACCGTCAACGCGGCATGCCGCCCCGAGCGCACCTGCCGCACCATCTCGCGCAGGGCCTGGCCGCCCCCGCGGGAGCTCGACCCCCGGACGACGACGTAGCCGTTGGCCTCGAGCCACCTCGCGATCAGCTCGCCGTCCTTCGACTGCGACGCCATCGTCACGATCCCCTGGCGCCGGTGGGCCTGGATCGAAAGGTACATCCGGCCGTGCCATAGCGCGAAGAGGATCGGGACCTCGCGCCGCGCGAGCGCGCGGTAGCGGTCCTCGTGGAGAAGCTCGACCTTCAGCGTCGCCCGGTGAAGAGCGATGGCCGCGCCGAGGACCTTCGGAAGGACGCTCACTGCGAGCGCGGCGCCGGCGGGGGAAGCCGGATCGGTTTCGCGGCGAAGTACTCGCCAACTTTCTCGTAGACGCGCGGGATGACTCCGGCAACGGTCTTGACCCCTTTCGTGAAGACCGCGAGGACGAAATCCGCCCCGTTGGGCGGAAGCACCCGCGCCACGAGGTGATGCACGTCGTAGGCGTCGCCCGACTTGGACCAAACGCGGGTCCCGGCCGGGAGCTTCTGGCCGGCGAGGCGGGCGTCTTCCAGCTCGAAGTCGTCGAAGGGCTTGGCGGGCGTGACGTCGCGCTCGAGCAGTCCCAGCATCTCCTTCGTTCCCGCGGGACCGGCGAGCTCGGCCCGGGCGATCTCCTTGAAGAGCCGCGCGACGAGGTCCGTGGTCATCCGGTTTCGGTTCTTTCCGCCGTCGCGGAACGCCTGCTCGCGGCCATACGCGTCCTCGCAGAAGGTCTTCTGGTTGGCGTTCAACCCGCGGTAGCCGCGCGAGGCGAAGAAGCGGTTGACAGCCTCGCGCCGCTCTTTCCACTGGTCCCAATCCCTGCCCGACAGCTCGGGACCCGAGGTCGTGCCCGTGATCGAGTCCACCACGAAGCCGGTGGCGTCGTTGGAGGAGACGGTGATCATGTCCTTGACGGCGCGGACGAGCTCCGGCGTGTCCTTCAGCTTCCCCGCCTCCTTCTGGTTCTCGTAGTACGCCAGGTAAAACGCCTTCACGACCGAGGCCGGATAGAAGGAGACGTCCCCGCGGTACGAGCCCGCGGCGTCGCTCGTGAGGTCGATGACGGAGATCGAGAGGCCGTCCGCCTGAAGCCCCTTGTCCGCGAACTCCGCGACGACCTCCCGCGCGGCGGAGGCGAGAAGGTCTTTCAAGTCGGGGTTTTCTGCGAAGGCCGGAGGGGCGAGGGCGGCGAGGAGCAGGAGCGTCGCTCCGACCCGATTCAGGGCTGGGCCCCCCGCGAGTCGGGAAGGAGCCGAGAGCCCGCCGCCGCGGGACCGGAAGCGGCGCGGGTCGCCACCGGCCGGGCGTTCGGGGCGAGCGCCCTCCGGCGGGCGAGGAAGATCTTCAACCCGAGCCCTCCGACCACGGCGAACGGAGCGCCGACCATCAGCAGGATCGAGTAGTAGAAGCCCTTCGGGAGCGAGGCCGCGCCGCCGGGATAGTCGGTGTCGGACTTGGCCTCCTTGCAGAGCGGGCAGGCCGTCGAAACGGCCGGGGCCAGGAGGCCGGCGAGCGCGAGGACGAGCAGGACGCGGGCGGCCGTTTTCATCGCGCCGACGATCTTATCCCTTAACGGAGCCCGCCGGGCGCGTAAAGGCGGTAGAGCATCAGGTAGACCAGGACGCCCGTGACCGACACGTAGAGCCAGATCGGGTAGGCCCAGCGCGCGACGCGCCGGTGCTTCTCATCGCGGCGCTTCAGGCCCAGGTAGAGCGCCCTCAGGGCGAGGGGCGGCACCGCAGCGGCCAGCAGCGTGTGCGAGATGAGGATCGCGAAGTACACCGGCCGGACGAGGCCCGTCCCCGGGAACCGAACCGAGCCGGCCTTGGCGTGGTAGGTCAGGTAGGAGACGAGGAAGAGGCCCGAGGTCACCGCCGCCGAAATCATCAACTTCCGGTGCCGGCCGATCTCCAGCCGCCGGATCGCTCTCCTTCCAAGCAGGAGGAAGAGCGCGCTCGTCGCGTTCAGGCAGGCATTGAGGGTGGCCAGGTCGGCCCAGCGGAAAGTCAGATCAGGTAAATGATCGTAAAAAGCACGATCCACACCAGGTCCACGAAGTGCCAGTAGAGGCCCAGCGTCTCGATTCCCTGATGGCTCGCCTGCGTGTACTTGCCGAGGAAGGCCTTCCCGGTGACGAACGCCATGCAGACGACGCCGCAGAAGACGTGGAACCCGTGGAACCCCGTCGTCGTGAAGAAGACGGACCCGAAGAGCGAGACGTGCGGGTTGAACCCCTCGTGGACGAGCTTCCAGTACTCGACCCCCTGGATCGACAGGAAGATCGCCCCGAACATCAGCGTCAGGCAGAGGTAGAGCTTCATCTTCCGCGTGTCGTTGCGGGAGATCGCGGCGAGCGACTGAACCATCGTGACGGAGGAGCAGATCAGGATGAAGGTGTTCATCGCCGTCAGCGGGATGTTCAGGACCGACGCCGGGGGCGGCCAGAGCGGCGTCGCGAACCGCAGGACGATGTAGGACCCGATCAGCCCGGTGAAGAACATGACCTCGGAGCAGAGGAAGACCCACATCCCCATCTTGTCGTGGGGGATTCCCGTCGTGGTGTATTCCTCCTCGTGCCCGTGCCCGTGGGGGACCGCGATCGCTTCCATCAGGACTCCTTCGTCAGGGGCGTGGCAGCCACGTCTCCGCCATTCCGACGGAGACGAGGATCACGCCCAGGATGAGCGTCGAGCCGACGATGATCCCCAGGCTCTTGCGCTCGAATCTCAAGTGCATGAAGTACAGCGCCACGAGCGTCGCCTTGATCGCCGCGAAGCCGACGAGCCCGATGATCAACAGGGCCTTCTGGCTGTGCGGCAGGATCGAGGAGTACGCGACCTCGACGGCGGTGAACCCGGCGAGCCACCAGAAGATGGCCATGTAGTTCGGGGACTTGTGACCGGACTCCGTCATCGGTTTCTCCTTGTTACTTCGGCGCCCGGGAAAGGATGAAGAGGATCGACCCGAAGAAGAGCCCTCCCATGATCAGGAGCAGGAGGAGCAGCGTCCTCCATCTGGCGATCCGCTCGGCGGCGGTCGGTGCGGGCGTCTCGCTCATCGGTCGAACACCATGAGGCCGAGGACGACCGGCAGGTAGAGGATCGAAACGAGAAACACCAGCCGAGCCGAGGCCAGCGACCTCTGCCGGAAGAACCTCGCCGAGCCGGCGAAAAAGAGCGCTCCCAGCGCGAGCGCGCTCCACAGGTACCCGGGGCCGGCCGACGCCAGGGCGCCGGCCAGCAGCGTCACCGGTACGAGCGCGGCCGAGTAGAGCATCATCTGGCGCCCCGTCGAGGCGCCGTCGGGGTCGAGCACCGTCAGCATCGGGAACCCGCCGCGCGCGTAGTCCTCGCGGTAGATCCAGCCGATGGCCAGGAAGTGAGGGAGCTGCCAGAGGAAGAGGACCCCGAAGAGGGCCCACGCTCCGGCCGAGAGGCTGCCGCGCGCGGCCGCCCAGCCCATCAGCGGCGGGATCGCCCCCGGGACCGCGCCCACGACCGTGCAGAGGGACGTAATCCGCTTCAACGGCGTGTAGAGAAGCGCGTAGCTCGTCAGCGCGATCGCTCCCAGGATCGCCGTCAGCGGGTTGATCGTCGCGAGAACGACGAGGCCCGCGCCGGAAATGGCGAGGCCGAAGGCGAGCGCCTCGCCCGGGGAAACGCGCCCCGACGGGAGCGGTCGGCGGCGGGTGCGCTCCATCCGCGCGTCCGCCTCGCGCTCGGAGTACTGGTTCAGGGCCGACGCGCCCCCGGCGACCATCGCGGTCCCGGCCATCAGCGCGAGGAAGACGAGGGGATCGAGTCCGCTCCCGGCGCCGATCGCGTAGCCGACGGCGGCCGTGACGAGCACGAGAGCCGTGATCCGGGGCTTGGTCAGCTCGAGGAACGCTCCGACCCTCGAGGGCGAGGCAGCGAGCGCCGAAGCGACGGCCCTCAAGCCACCGCCTCCAGATGCGCCCGGCGGGCGCCGCCCGCGGCGCGCCCGGTCTTGAGAGTTGCCAGCGTGAACGCGAGCGCCGTCCCGAGGATCAGCGCCCCGGTCGCGACGTGCGCCGTGGTGATCGCGACGGACTTGTGAGTCAGGACCGTCAGCGCCCCGAGCGTGATCTGGACGCACACGAGGCCGATCAGCAGGATGGCTGTCTTCTTCAATCCGGGTCTGCGGGAGGCGAAGGCCCGCGCGCCGCAAGCGACGGCGAAGCCGAGCACCAGCACGGCCGTCACGCGGTGCAGGAAGTGGATTGCGACCGGGAACGAGTCGAGCGGCGGCACCACGCGGCCGAGCGCCAGCGGGAAGTCCGGGATCGCGAGGCCGGCCTTGTTGTGCCGCATGAGCGCGCCGACCAACAGTTGCAGGAAGACCACCGCGACGGTCGCGGCGCCGATCCGCGTGACTCCGCCGCCGCCCGCGGCTCGGCCCTCGCGCCACCTCTTCGACGTCACGACGGCAATCGTCACGACGAGGCAGAAGAACGTCTGGGCGAGGCAGGCGTGGGCGACCGAGACCGCCGTCGGGAGGAGGAAGATCACGGTTATTCCGCCGAGGACTCCTTGCGCCACGACCGCGGCCAGCGCCGCCCAGCCGAGGCGTCGGACCCACCGGCGCGGTTCGCGCCGGGAGAGCCAGACCGCGAGGATCACGGTCAGGATCCCTACCGTCGTCGCCACCATCCGGTGGCCGTGCTCGTAGAGGATCCCGCCCACCATCGGCGGCATCAGCCGGCCGTAGGAGAGCGGCCAGTCCGGCACGGAGAGGCCCGACTCCGTCGAGGTGACCAGCCCTCCCGCGAAGATCAGGAAGAGCGTGGCGATCGCCGCGGCCACCGCGAAGCGGTGAAGGCCCACGTTGGCGGGACGGCCGGCTTCAGCCATGGGCTCCCACAGCAGACGCGGCCCCGGGCGGCTCGTTCTGCGGCCAGTGGTCGTCGGCCCGCTCGGGCGCGCTGTACTCGTAGGGCCCGCGGTAGACCGTCGGGATGTGCCCGGTGAAATTCTCGTGCGGCGGCGGAGAGGATGTCTGCCACTCGAGCGTGTTGGCCCGCCACGGGTTGGGCCCCGCGACCTTGCCGCGCCTCATCGAGAGGAAGAAGTTGAACACCAGGATGATCTGCGCCGCCCCCAGGACGAAGAGCGAGATCGTCATGAACTGGTTCATGGGCTGGAGGCCCTTCAAGTGCGCGTACTGCGTGTAGTCGTAGATGCGCCGCTGCATCCCGCGCATCCCGAGGAAGTGCATCGGGAAGAAAACGAGGTTGAAGGTCACGAACGTCAGAAACCAGTGGACCTTCCCCCACTTTTCGCTCATGCAGCGCCCGAACATCTTCGGGTACCAGTAGTAGAGGCCGGCGAAGGCCCCGAAGAGCGAGCCGCCGAAGAGCACGTAGTGGATGTGCCCGACGATGAAGTACGTGTCGTGGATGAAGATGTCCACCGGGGTCGAGGCCATGAAGATCCCCGACAGCCCGCCGATGACGAACATCGCGACGAACGAGACCGCGTTCAGCATCGGCGTCGTGAAGTGGATGTTGCCGCCCCACAGCGTCCCCAGCCAGTTGAAGGTCTTGATGGCCGAGGGCACCGCGATGACCATCGTCGAGATCATGAAGGTCGTGCCGAGCGTCGGGTTCATGCCGCTCTGGAACATGTGGTGGCCCCACACGATGAACCCGAGGCCCGCGATGCCCATGATCGAGTACGCCATCGCTCGGTATCCGAAGATCGGTTTGCGAGAGAAGACCGGGAGGATCTCCGAGGTGATCCCCATGGCCGGCAGGATCATGATGTAGACCTCGGGGTGCCCGAAGAACCAGAACAGGTGCTGCCACAGGAGCGCCTGGCCGCCCCCCGCGTTGGGCCATGGCTGGCCCGACACGATCATCCCCGCCGGAAGGAAGAAGGTCGTCCCGAGCACCCGGTCGAAGAGCATCATGATCAGCGCGCCCGACAGCACCGGCAGCGCCAGCAGCAGCAGGATCGCCGTGATGAAGAGCGCCCACACCGTCAGCGGCAGCCGGAAGAACGTCATCCCCGGCGCCCGCATGTTGATGATCGTCGTGATGAAGTTGACCGCCGTCAGCAGCGACGAGAGCCCGAGGAACAGGAGCGACAGCAGCCAGAGCGTCTGCCCTCTGGGCTGGATGATCGAGAGCGGCGCGTACGAGGTCCAGCCCGACTGTGCCGCGCCCCCGGTCACGAAAAAGGACCAGATGATGATCACCGCCGCCGGAACCGCGGTCCAGAAGGACAGCATGTTCAGAGTCGGGAACGCCATGTCGCGCGCCCCGATCTGGATCGGCACGACGAAGTTGCCGAACGCGCCGATCAGGATCGGCATGATCGCGAAGAAGATCATGATCGTCGCGTGCATCGTGAACAGCGAGTTGTAGAACTCCGGCAGCATCTGGCCGTTGGGCATCCCCTCCGGGAAGAGCTTGCCCATGAACGCGATCGGCCGGCCGGGCCAGGCGAGCTGCCACCGGACGAGAATCGCCAGCAGCCCTCCGACGATGAGCATCGCGAGCGCGTAGAAGAGGTACTGCTTGCCGATGACCTTGTGGTCGAGCGAGAAGATGTATTTCCGCCAGAAGGACGTCGGCGCCGGATGGACGCCCGGAATGTGCGCGGGTGCGGGCGCGGCCTCGGGCTCCGGAATGCGAAGCGGCTCGGGCATCGTGGTGCTCATGACCCCTGTTTCCCCTCCTGTGCCGCCGGGTGCGGCGTCGGCGCCGCCGGGGCGGGAGCCGCCGGAGCGGGCTGACCCGGCGCGGCCTGCGCCGGCTGGGCCGGCGCCTGCTCGGCGAGCCACTTCTCGAATTCCTGCGGCGTCTCGACCGTGACGAACCCCTTCATCCGGTAGTGGCCCAGCCCGCACAGCTCGGCGCAGGCGATCTCCCAGTGCCCGGTGCGCATCCCGTCGAACCAGATCCGGGTGGACATCCCGGGGACCGCGTCCTGCTTGACGCGGAACTCCGGCAGGAAGAAGGAGTGGATGACGTCCTTGGAGCGGAGCGTCGCCACGACCGACCGGCCCACCGGGAAGTGCAGCTGGTTCAGCGTGACGATGTCGTCGGCCGTGTTGAGTTTCCCGTCGGGGCCAGGGTACCGGATGTTCCAGGCGAACTGCTCGGCCAGGATCTCGATCTGCATCGCGTCGCCCGGCATCTGCTGCTTGATCTCCGCCCAGCTTCTTCGCGACAGTAGCGCCAGCACGACGCAGATGAAGGCCGGGACGATCGTCCAGATGACCTCGATCCGGTTGTTGCCGTGCGTGTAGTGGGCGCGGCGCCCCTCCCGGCTCCGGTAGCGGAAGAGGAAGTAGAGCAGGAGAGCCTCGACCAGAATGAAGATGATCCCGGTGATCCAGAGGATGAGCGAGAAGATCCCGTCGATCTTCCCGCTGTAGCTCGAGACCCCTTCGGGCAGATGGAGCCAGAACGGAAGCGCCGCCGCGAGAAGCCCGCTCACCCGAGTGACCCCTAGCCCTTGAACGAGAAATCGACCGTCTTGGTCTCTGAACCGGAGACGGTCACGTTCTGAGTCTGCGCCCCGTACTTCTCCTGCCAGGCCTCGATGACATAGTTGCCCGCCGGCAGGCCCTTGATCTCGAAGGTCCCCTGGTCGTTGGTCGTCGCGAAGAACGGGTGGTTGAAGACGCCGCAGTAAGCGCCCATCCACTTGTGGACGTCGCACTTGAACCGCAGCGGGACCTCGGCCTTGTCGAACTTCTTGAGCGTCTCCATCTTCTGGAAGGGCTGTCCGATGTTGAACTCGGCGTTGACCTTCGGAAGGGCGTGAATGTTGTGGAGCGTCCCGTCGCTGTTGACGATCTTCAGCGGCTGGCCCGCCTGGATCCCGAAGATGTGGGGCGAGTACTGGCACCCCTTCTGGTCCAGCGTGACCGGCGTGGCGGGCGGCGGGTAGCTCCCCGTGACGCCCTCCTTGACGTAGACCAGGACCCACTCGAGCGTCCCGTTTCCGTTGACGACGACCTCCTGCGTGTAGACGGGCTCGGCGTGCGCCCCCTTGCAGTACGCGTCGGCGTCCATCTTGATCTGCTCCTTGGCCGGAGCCGTCCCCGTGAACGCGACCTTGCCCGTGATCGTGGCGCCTCCCCCTGCCGGGGCCGCCGCGGGCGCCGCGGCCGGGGCCGCCGCGGCGGTCGACGCCGCGGGCTTGGCGGGAGCCGCCGCCTCTTCCTCGTCCTCTTCCTTGCCTCCGCACGCGGCGAACGTCAGCGCGATCGCCAGCGCGAGCAGTAACGTCGCGACCCTCTTCGACATCCAATCTCCCTTCGATCCAGTTTTCACGAACTCGCCCATCCGCGCCCGGCCCGGGCGCGCGCCCCACGCGCACATCTCGAGTCGAACGGGAATCCGCCGGATCATATAGAAGCGAGGCATTCGCTTCAAGGCGACGGCGTGCGCTTCTGCTAACGTTTGCGGGAGTGCTCGCAACCACGCTCGAGGCCCGGGAGCTGTCGAAGGCCTTCGCGGGGCCGCCTCTCTTCACGAAGCTCTCCTTTCGCGCCGAGTCCGGGTTCCTCGCGGTCCGGGGAAGGAACGGCAGCGGCAAGACGACGCTGCTGAAGATCCTCGCGTCGCTCGCCCACGCGAGCTCCGGCTCCGTCTCGGTCCGCCGCGGCGACGCGGAGCTGGCCGGCGACGAGAGACGCCTGGCGGTGGGGTGGGCGGGGCCGGACCTCGCGTTCTACGAGGATTTCACGGCGGTCGAGAACCTGCGCTTCTTCGGGAGGGCGGGCGGGCGGCCGGCCGGCGAAGCCGCGATCGCGCAACGCCTGGACGACGTCGGCCTCTCCGGCGCGTTCGACCGGAGGGTCGGCGCCTTCTCGACCGGGATGAAGCAGCGGTTGAAGATCGCATTCTCGCTCCTCTTCGACCCGCCGATCTTGCTGCTCGACGAGCCGATGATCGGCCTCGACGCCGACGGCCGCGCCATCGTCGAGAAGGCCGTCGGGGCGCAAAGACGCGCCGGGCTCGTCGTGCTCGCTTCGAACGATTCGCGCGATTTCCTGGAGCCCGACCAGACGATCGAGCTCGGGGACCGTGAGACGGCAGACGTTAGACGGTAGACGATGGCAGCCTCCGTTTCCTCTTCCGTCTCACCTCTTCCGTCTTCCGGCTGGGGCCCGCTCCGGCGCGCCTGGGCCGTCTGCGCCAAGGACGCGGCCCAGGAGCTCCGGCGCCGGATCGCGGCGGCGTCCCTCTTCTTCTTCGCGGCGACGGCGGTGACGCTGGTCTCGTTCGCCGTCGGGCCCTTCGGCCTTCCCGCCGAGGCGCGCGACCGGGTCTGCTCGGCGCTGCTCTGGATCATCTTGTTCTTCTGCGCCGCGACGGGGCTCCCCCGCGCCTTCGTGCGCGAGGAGGAGACGGGGACCGCCTACGCGCTGCGCAAAGTCGTCTCCTCCTCGCTGACCCTGGCGGGCAAGACGCTCTTCAATTACGTCCTCTTCCTGGCGATCACCGCCGTCACCGTGCCGGCCTTCGCGATCCTCCTGGAGTGGCGGATGGGCTCGGCCGGCGCGCTCGTGGTCGTGATGGTCCTCGGGGGCTACGGCCTCTCGGTGGTCTCGACGTTCCTGGCGGCCCTCGTCGCGAAGGCCTCGCAGAAGAACGTCCTCTTCGTCGTGATCTCCTTTCCCCTGCTCTTGCCGCTCCTTCTCTCGGCGATCACCGCGACGATCGCGGCCGCGGGAGGCGAGATGGCTTCGACGCCCATCCGGGTCATCGTCGCTTACGACGGCGCCGCGACCTGCGCCGCCTATCTCCTGGCGTCGGCGGCGTGGGAAGATTAGGAGGCGGATGAAGATCCTGAAGTTCCTCCTGCTTCCCTACATGGCGGCGGTGATCGCCGGGGCGTTCCTCTGGCCCGCGCCGGCGCAGGGATTCATCGGGGAGTCCTCGCGGATCGTGTTCTTCCACGTTCCCTGCGCGTGGACCGGAGCGCTCGCGTTCCTCGTCGCCGCGGGCTACTCGATCGCGTACCTGGCGACGCGCAACCCGAGGCACGACGACGTGGCCGCGGCGGCGGTGCGGATCGGCCTTCTCTTCGCCGTCCTCGCGCTCGTCACCGGGTCGCTCTTCGCCAAGGTCATGTGGGGCTCCTACTGGAACTGGGACCCGCGGGAGTCCTCCTTCCTCCTCCTGATCTTCCTGTACGCGGCATACCTGTTTCTCCGGGCCGCCGTCGAGGACCCCGAGCGGCGCGCGAAGATGTCGGCCGCGTACGCTCTCTTCTCCGCGGTCCTGATGCCGTTTCTCTTCTTCGTGGCGCCGCGCATCACCTCCTCGCTCCATCCCCAGACCGTGATCAACTCGCAGGGCAAGATCCTCATGGACGCTCCGACCAAGGCCGTCTTCTTCGGGGCGTTGATCGGGTTCACGGCCGTCTTCTTCTGGATGCTGTCCCTGGAGTCCCGCTCCGCGCGGCTGGAGCGCGCCGCAGCCGCCGCCCGGAGGTGACCGACCGGTTCGACCTCGTCGTCGTCGGCTCCGGCCCCGCCGGCGAGAAGGGCGCGGCCCAGACCGCCTACTTCGGCAAGAAGGTCGCCATCGTCGAGAGAGCACCCGAGGTCGGAGGAGCGTCGGTGCACACCGGGACCCTTCCCTCCAAGACGCTCCGGGAGACCGCCCTCTACCTGACGGGGTTTCGCCGGCGGGAGCTCTACGGGATGAGCGTCCGCCTCGACCGCAAGAAGAGCCTTCGCCAGCTCGTCCACCGCCTCCGAGACGTGATCTCCGAGCAGACCAGCCAGATCACGCGGAACCTCGACCGGCACTCGATCGAGCTCGTCCGTGGGGCTGCCCGCTTCGTGGATCCGAGGACGATCGCCGTCGCCCTGCCGGACGGCCGCGGGGAGCGCCTGCTGACCGCGGACCGCTTCCTCGTCGCCACGGGCTCCTCGCCGATGCCGCCGCGCGGCATCGAGATCGAGGACCAGGACGTCGTGGACAGCGACCGGATCCTCGACCTCGACCGGGTCCCCCGCACCATGACGGTCGTCGGGGGCGGCGTCATCGGCACGGAGTACGCCTGCATCTTCGCGGCCCTCGGCACCCGCATCACCCTGCTCGAAGGCCGGGACCGGATCCTGGCCGGAGTGGACGAGGAGCTCTCCGACACGATCCGCCGCTCGCTCGAGCACATGGGCGCCGAGATCCTCTTCGGCGACGCCGTCGAGTCGCTCGAGCGGCTGCCGGAACGCCGGACCAACGCGCTGTCGCTGCGCCTGAAGTCGGGTCGGAAGCTCCGCGCCGACAAGGTGCTCTTCTCGACCGGGCGCCGGGGCAACACGAAGGGAATGAACCTGGAGGCGATCGGCGTCCAGCTGACCGAGCGCGGCCACATCCTGGTCAACGAGCACTTCCAGACGAGCCTGCCGCACCTCTACGCGGCCGGGGACGTGATCGGCTTTCCCGCGCTCACGGCCACCTCGATGGAACAGGCCCGGGTCGCGATGTGCCACGCCTTCGAGATCGCCTTCAAGAGCGCGGTCTCGCCCTTCCAGCCCTACGGGATCTACTCCATCCCCGAGGTCTCCTCGATCGGGCCGGCCGAGCAGGACCTGCGGGAGAAGGGCATTCTCTACGAGACGGGGAAGGCGCGCTTCGAGAACAACCCGCGCGGCCAGATCGTCGGCGACCGCGACGGCTTCATCAAGCTCCTCTTCGACCCCGCGACCAGGAAGCTGCTGGCCGCGCACATCCTGGGCGAGGAAGCCACGGAGCTGATCCACGTCCCGATGCTCGTGCTGTCTTCCGGGGGCACCATCGACGTCTTCATCGACGCCGTCTTCAACTTCCCCACCCTTGCGGAGAGCTTCAAGTACGCGGCCTACGACGGCCTCCAGCGCCTCGCGAGGCGCTCCCCGCCGTCTCCGCCCCCCGTCAGAACTTAGCGGGGAACTGCTTGATGATGCCGTCGCTCAACGCGTCGGACATCATCAGGATCTGGTCGTGGACCCGGTCGTAAGCCTTGACGTCGCCGGCCCAGTCCTTGTTCAGCCGCGCCTCCAGCTCCGCGGTCGTCGCCGCGAGGTGGTCGTGCATCATCGCCTTCATGTCGGCGGCCGGCCAGTTCTTCGGGTTGGCTGAGGAAAGGAAGCCCGCGATGTCGTCGGCGTTGGCCGTCCACTTCGTCTTGGAAGCGTTCAACTTGTCGCTGTCGCCCGCCTTTGCGGCCGTGACGATGTCGGCGGCGATCAGGATGTGGTCCCGGAGCAGCCCGGTCAGCTTCGTGCCCGCGCCATCGCCGTAGAACGGCTTGATCGCGTCTCCGATGTCGGTCTGGTTGCGCAGAAGCCGATCGGTCGCCGCGGCCTTGTCCGGGAGATCGCCCAGCGCGCTGATGATGAAGATGCGGGTCCACGTGATGTGGTCCTCCCAGAGCTTGCGCATTGCAAGCTTGAGAGACTCCCCTTTCGGCGAGGACGCGGCGGGGACTAGGCTCGGCGCCAGGCCCAGCGCGAGAGATAGCATCAGTGCGAATCGAAGAATTCGGCGTCGCATAAAGTTCCCCTCCAGTCTCGAAAAGGCGCGCGACTCAAGCCACTCCGCCACAATCTGACGCAAGAACCATGCTCAAAAGACCTGTCACTCCGGGGACGGCAGCGACTTCAGGTACTCGATGAGCTGGTTCTTCTCTTCCGCGGTCAGGCCGAGGTTGAAGACCGTGTCGTAATGGTTGACGACATCCAGCAGCGTCGCGAACCGACCGTCGTGATAGAAGCCGCCCTTCGTGTGCGTCCAGAGGCCGCCCAGCGGCGAGGTCCGGTAATGCCGGTCCGGCGCGCGGTTCGCCTGGAAATCGTCGATCCCGATCTCGGCCGCCGTGTGCATGTTCCACCCGGGCTCGGTCCAGAGCGGCTCGACGTGGCAGGAGTTGCACTTCGCCTTGCCCGAGAAGAGCTTGTCGCCCTGCTTCGCCTGTCCGGCGTTGAAGCTCCCGTCGGGAGGCTGTGGAGCCGGAATCGCGAGCTGGTAGAACTGGAGCGCGGCGAGCTTTCCGGTGATCCGGTCATCGTCCGGCGACAGCGTGGGATTCAGGTTCCCGAACCCGTTCTTCGCGGCGATCGGGAACTGCGTGGCGTCATTCAGGCGCGGGTCCCAGAAACGCCCGACTCCGTGCATCTCCAGGTTCGCGACGAAGGCGTTCCAGTGGGGAACCGATCCCCATCCCGTCCAAGTGTGGAGGTTCACGCCTGCCAGCCCGAAAGCGGGCGGGATGAGCGTCGCCGCCGAGCCGCCGTCCGGACGAAACCCCTGGCCATCCAGGAACAGCTCCGCGTCGAACTTTCCGGGCCCCCAGCTCGCGAGCACCTTCCGGGTCGTCGCGTCGGAGACGCCCAGGAGCGCGTCCACCGCGGAGAGATCCGGAGACAGACTGACGATCGCGCCGACGTTCAAGTCGCGGTTGGCCCAGCCGTCGAGGCGATGGCCGATCCCCGGCTCGAAGGAGTCGTCCACCGTCGAGTGGCAGACTGCGCACTGAATGCCGACCGACTGGAGGCTCCCGTTGCTGGCAAAGAAGCCGGTCAGGCCGACGACCGAGTTCAACTTCAGCAGGGCGAGAGTCGTCGCCGGATCGTCGAGGTTGACACGGCCGCCCTGCAGGTCGCTCTGGAGTGAGGCCGGCAACGCATCCACGTCCACCTTGAGCCCGACAGCCAGCGCGGTCTTCGGGCTCACCCCATCACCGACTCCCCCGTTGGCCGCGCCCGCGATCGCCTGGTGGAGCTTGAGAGTGTCGCCCCAGAAGGCCTCGTCTCCGAATGTGTCGAATCGGAAGGTCTGACGTCCCTCGTCGATCATGGCGGCGGCACTGGCCGAAATGGCGCCGTCGAACCCATGTACCGGCCTGCGATCGACCACTCGGGCCGGCGGGCGCGTCGCGCCGGTCCCGACGACGAAGATCGCGACGACCGCCAGAGACAACACGAATCCCTTTATCGATACTCTGGGCATGACGGAAACCTCCAAGTTTGAGCCGCCGCGACAACCGAGCGGCCGGCGAAGTCCGCTACCGACAGTGGCTCGTGAAAGCAGGAACCCTGCCGTGCCTCTCGACGGCTTAAAGGCCCGTTAACGGCTTCCCGGGGAAAGCGCTTCATCGGATGACCTCCACTCGAACGGAGTCCGAGGAGGCGATTGGGTGACGCGGTTAACGGGGCGTTAAGAAAGGACGTCACCTTTCCGTGGCGCGACACTCTGTTCCGATGGAAACCGGAAATGCGATCGTGGGTGAGATCCTTGCCGTGGAGGAGCTTTCGGACGAGGAGGTCGTGCGCCGCGTTCGCGACGGCGACGCGGAGCTCTTCGCGAAACTCATCCGCCGGTACGACCAGCGGGTCTATCGCTGCGCCCGGGCGGTCCTCGCCAACGACGCCGAGGCGGAGGACGTCACGCAGGAAGCCTGGGTTCGCGCCTACCAGCATCTGGGCCAGTTCGCCGGACGAGCGCGCTTTTCGACGTGGTTGACACGGATCGCACTCCACGAGGCGTTTGCCAGGTCGAGGCGGGGAAGGAAACTCATGTCTCTCGACGAGGATCCGAGCCGAAAAGAAGAGCTGCTCAGGAACGATCCGGATTCGACAACTCCGGAAAAGGAGACGCTGGGGCGGGAGCTTCGCGTTCTCCTGGAGGAAGCCATCGAGTCTCTGCCCGAGACCTACCGGATCGTCTTCATGCTTCGAGAGGTCGAGGGCCTCGACACCGCCGAGGCCGCGGAAGCGCTCGGCTTGACGGAGGATGCCGTCAAGACGAGACTCTCGAGGGCCCGGGCGCTCCTGCGACGCGACCTTACGGCGCGCGCGGGGCGCGGCATCGCCGGGACCTTCCCGTTCCTCGGGCGGCGTTGCGACCGCATGGTCGAGACGGTCATGCGCCGGATCCGGGCCGCCGCGCCCCGGGAATTTCCTTCGGGCTGATTCATTTGCATCAAGGTGCGGGCCCGGAATGTTGATTTCCTAAGCAGGGCAAGAGAGACTTCGACCGTGAGCAGCCTGGCGTTTCTTGCGACGGTCAACGTGGTGATCTGGGCAGGCCTCTTCTTCTATCTCTGGCGGCTCGACCGCCGCATCGCAGCCCGGGAGCGTGAACGATGAAAAAGGGATACTGGGTCGCCGGCGGCTTCGCCCTGGTCTTCGTGGCGCTGGGCGTCAGCGCTTTCCAAAAGACCCTGACGCCCTACGTCAGCTTCGACGAGGCCCGCAAGTCCCGGGGCGTCGTCCAGGTCATGGGAAGCCTGGACAAGACGAGCGACCAGTACGACACGGCGAAGGAAGAGCTGCGCTTCGACCTGCTCGACACCGCCGGGAACCGCCTGCCCGTGAGCTACCGCGGCATCAAGCCCGGCAACTTCAAGGACGCCATCTCGATCGTCGCCATCGGCTCCTACAAGGACGGGCGGATCGAGGCCGAGAAGCTGCTGGTGAAGTGCCCGTCGAAGTACCAGGGGGCGGAAGTCGAGAAATCCTACTCCTCCGCCAAGCCGGCCGCGGCCCGCGGCTAGCGGCCGGAAGCGCCCATGTACTTCTGGCCCGGCGTCGCAGCCCTGTGGGGGGCGCTCTTCTCGGGGCTCGCCTCGATGTACTTCTACCTCCGCGCCGACCGCGGCAGGACCGAGGCCCTCCCCGCCGCGCGGACCGCCTACGCGGCCTTCGCGACCTGCATCGTGGCGGCTGCCGGCGTGTTGATGACCCTGCTCCTCCAGCACCGCTTCGACGTCGCCTACGTCAACGCGTACTCGAGCCGCGAGCTCCCCTTCCACTTCCTGATCTCGACCTTCTGGGCGGGACAGGAGGGCTCCTTCCTGCTCTGGTGTTTCTGGGGAGCGCTGATCGGCCTCTTCGTCTGGCGCTCCGCCAAGGAGCAGGAAGCGCCGGTCATGATCGTCTACATCGCGACCTTCATCGGCATCGTCGGGATCCTCTGCAAGCAGAGCCCCTTCAAGCTCCTGCCGCCCCCGGTGCCGCAGGACGGCGTCGGGTTGAACCCGCTCCTCCAGGATCCCTGGATGGTCATCCACCCGCCGGTCATGTTCTCCGGCTTCGCCTCGCTCTCGGTCCCCTTCGCCTTCGCGATCGCGGCCCTCTGGAAGAAACGCTGGGACGGATGGGTCGTCCGCGCTGTTCCCTGGGCGCTCTTCACGTTCCTCTCGCTCGGTACCGCAGTGCTGATGGGCGGCTACTGGGCCTACAAGACGCTGGGCTGGGGCGGGTACTGGGGATGGGACCCGGTGGAGAACACGAGCCTCGTCCCGTGGCTCGTCACGGTCGCCCTGGTGCACGGAATGTTCCTCCAGAAGGCGCGCAAGCGGCACCGCAAGGTCAACCTGATCCTGGCCTGCTTCGCCTACGCCACGATCCTGTACGGGACCTTTCTGACGCGCTCGGGAATCCTGGCGGATTTCTCGGTCCACTCCTTCGTGGACCTGGGGATCACCGGGTGGCTCGTCGGGATCCTCCTCGGCTCGATTGCCGTCTCCGTCGCGATGCTCGCCTGGCGGTGGCGCCAGATCCCGACCGTGAGCGAAGAGGAGCCGCCGCTTCTCTCGCGAAGCGTCCTCTTCATCCTGGGCATCGCGGTGCTCTGCGCGCTCGGCTTCGTGATCCTGCTCGGCACCTCGGCCCCGCTCGTGACGCGGCTGACCGGCACGCCCTCGCAGGTCCAGACGCCCTTCTACACGCGCACGACGATCCCGGGAGCGTTCCTGCTGGCGATCCTCGCGGGGCTCGTCCCGTTCGTCTCCTGGAAGGGTGAGCCATTGAGCAAGCTCGCTTCCAATTCCCTGCGCTCGGCCGTCGTGGGCGCGGTCGGAATCGCCGTGGCCCTCGCCGTCGGAGCCCGGGAGCCGGCGAGCGTCGCGATCCTCTTCCTGGCGCTCTTCCTGGCCGACATGAACCTGCGGGCGGTGCTGCGCAAGGCGAAGAACGGCAAGTTCGGAGGCGCGGGCGGGTACCTCGCCCACGTCGGGCTGGGGATCATGCTCGCCGGGATCGTCCTGTCGGGCCAGTACGCCGTCTCCAAGCGCGTGACGCTCCCGGTCAACCGGCCGGTCGAAGTCTCCGGATCGAAGCTGACGTTCCTCCGCGTGATCCCCGGCTCGGCCACGCGCAAGCAGGCGATGGAGGTCCGCGTCGAGACCCCCAACAAGAAGAGCTACTACGCGTATCCGAAGATGTACGTGAACTCGAAGACCAACCAGCTGATGGCGAACCCGGCGATCCGCAACTCGGCTCTCTTCGACTTCTACATCGCTCCTCAGTCCTACGACCCGGGGCAGGCCGAGCAGGTCGGCCGGGACGTCAAGCTCCAGAAGGGGACGACCACCAACATCGACGGCACCGGGTTCACCTTCCGC
>Ga0126379_10000028_pt1 | contig 66474 bp, 59 predicted proteins | sample PanSoiMetPlot_24_FD_92640 | JGI IMG/M metagenome (GOLD analysis project Ga0126379, IMG submission 92640) | Tropical forest soil microbial communities from Panama - MetaG Plot_24 | ecosystem: Environmental > Terrestrial > Soil > Tropical forest > Bulk soil | place: Panama | collected 2016-02-17
TTCCCAGGCCGATGCCGGAGACGGTCAGTGCCTGGCGGAAAACCAGACGGAGCACGTCGCGCGGATTTGCGCCCAAGGCAAAGCGAATGCCGAACTCGTGGGTCCGTTGCGCAACGTTTTCGGACAAAATTCCGTAAACTCCGATGGAGGAGAGCATAAGCGCCACGGATCCAAAGATGGCCATCAGTACTCCCATGATATGAACGATGGCGATGGAGTCCTGCACTTCGGTCTCAAGCGTTTTCAGCTCCGTGATGGGAATCTCCGGATCCACCTGAGAAATGGCCGCACGCGCAGCGGAAGCACTACCGGTGGGATTCGAAGCGGCCCGCAGGACAAACCGAAACGAACGTTGCGAAGACTGAAGATAAGGCTGATAGATGACGGGAAAAGTTACCGGATTCCACCAGTTTTGCCGGGCATCACCGACAACGCCGACGACAGTCATCCAAGGCTCAGCCGAATCCGCCGCGCCAAATTTGAATCGTCGCCCCAGTGGATCACTTGTGGGCCAGAAGCGGTCGGCCATCGTCCGGCTGATGATGGCGATGCGTGCGGCGGCCGCGTTGTCGGCTTCGGTGAAGAATCGTCCGGCAATCAGTGGGATTTTGAGAACAGTGAAATAATCCCCGCTGATGGTTTGCAAATCCGCAGCGGGCGCCTCGCTCGCTTGAAGAGCCGGGCGGCCCTGAATGGTGAACAGAGTTTTCTCGTTGTCCACATTGCTGGCGGGGAGATTAGAAGTGAGGGCGGCGGCAGAAACTCCCGGCAGGGAAGAGACGTTGCGCAATGCCGTCTGGAAAAAGCTCGCGCGTTTTACATGATCGGGATAGGTGATCTCCGGCAGGCTGACTTCGAATTTCAGGACCTGGTCGGGCTGAAACCCTTGATAGGCTTGCGCGAGCCGGTTGAATCCTTGCATGGTCAGTCCTGCGCAAACCAGCAAGATCAAAGCGAGAGCGACCTGCGCTGAGACAAGTCCGTCGCGCAAGCGCCCCCGTGCCGGTCCCGCGGAGCTGCGGCTGGTTTCTTTGAGCACCGTATTCAAATGGATGTGCCGCAAGTGGAGCGCGGTGGCGAGGCCAAAGACCAGTCCCAAGAGCAAGGAGAGAAGAATCGTAGAAAAGAGAACGGTGGAATCGACTCGGATGCCATCCCAGCCGGGAACCCACTTGGTCCAATCGGGCGAAATGCTGTCCCGCAGAATGCGCACGCTTGAGAAAGACGCGGCAATCGCAACCGTGCCCCCTAGAAGCGCGAGAAGCGACATCTCGGCGACAAGAAGCCGAGCAAGCCTCGAACGTTTTGCGCCCAAAGCCGTGCGAACGGCCAGCTCTCTTTGTCGCGCAATCATCCGCGCGAAAAGAAGATTTGCAAGATTAGTGCACGCCAGAAGCAGCACAAACAACGCGGCGGCTTGGAGCAACAGGAAGAGCGGCAAAGTGTAAAAGTAGAGCTCTTTGCGAAGCTGCAAGACATTCAAGGCGCGGCTCGCATTGGTCCTCGGGTAGAGCTCCGAAAGTCCGCGAGAGAAATTGTTAAGCGCGGCAGTGGCTTGCGCGACCGTGACGCCAGGCTTCAAGCGCGCGAGAGCCGCAAGCGACAACCGGGCGCGATCAGACTTTTCCTCCGGAGTCAGCGCCAGGGGCACCCATAATTCCATCGGCACTGGATAGCCAAAGCCCGCCCGCATGATTCCTGCAACCGTGTAATTGCGCCCGTTCAGGCGGATGGTTTTACCGAGAAGTTGCGGGTCGCCGGCGAATTTCGATTGCCAGAAGCTGTGACTCACGATGACAGATTGATCTGCGCCCGGAGTTTCCTCGTTCGATGAGAAGAGGCGGCCTTGCGCTGGAGCAACGCCGAGCATCGCAAAAAAGTTTGCGGAGACGCGGCAGCCGCGCGCGACGTCCACTCTTCCTTCGGAAGACAGGTTGAAATCGGGACATTGATAAGTTGCGAGGTCCTCAAACAACTCTGAGTTTGCGCGAAGGTCGGTCACGTCGCCCGGAGAAATTCGCCGGGCATCCGTCCCCTGGTCAATTCCACGGTTTTCCCAGAGGAGCACGAGAGAATCCAGATTGTGGAAGCGGTAGGGATGCAACAGCAAGGCATTCACCATGCTGAAGATAGCGGTGTTCGTGCCGATTCCGAAAGCCAGCGTGAGAACCGCAATGGCGGTAAATCCCGGCGATTTGCGTAGCATGCGAAAGGAGTAGCGAATGTCTTGAAGCAGAGTTTCGAGAAACGGAAGGCTGCGAGCTTCGCGATGATCGTCTTTTGCTCGTTGCGAGCCGCCGAAGCGGAGCAAAGCTTGCCGGCGCGCCTCCGTCAAACCGAGTCCGCGCTGGAGATTCTCCTCGACGGCGAGCTCCAGATGAGACGACATTTCCTCGTCAATGTCGCGATCGAGTTGAGCGCGTCGGAAGAAAGAGCCTAGGCGGTGCAGGAATTGTCTCAGCCGATCAGTCATGCGCATGTACTCCCGTCGTTTGCGATCGCTCCGTGGATGGCTGGAGGCATAATCACTCGTAACGTAAGACCACAATCGGGTCGACGCGTGTCGCGCGCCAAGCCGGCAAGAAACAGGCGATCAACGAGACCATCGTCAAAACCAGGAACGCACAGCCGAAAGCACGCGGGTCGTACGGACTCACCTTGTAAAGGAGATACCCGAGCAGCCGTGTCAGACCCAGGGCGAGTGCTGCACCCAGAAAAGTGCCACCAAACGTCAGCGCGAGGCCACGAGAAACCACCAGCCGAAAAAGTCCGCTGGTGTGCGCGCCGAGAGCCATGCGCAGCCCCAACTCGCGCGTACTCTGCGACACCGTGTACGACATCACGGCGTAGAGTCCGATGGCCGCCAGCAGCAAAGCCAATCCGCCGAGAGTCCCGGTCAAAGTGACCGAAACTTTCTGAGCCGACGTGGAACGATCCACCTGCTCTTGCAGCGAGATCACCTCATAAAGCGCCAAGTTTGAGTCCATGGCTTTGAGTTCGCGAGAAAGCGCGGCCGCCAGGATCTCAGGCCGCAGCTTGGTCCGAATCGTCAATGCGGCGCTGATGGAAAAATCCTGTCGCCGCGGAACATAGAAAAACGGTCTGGGCCGCTCGCGCATGCTCTCATATTTGGAAGTTTTGGCCACTCCAACAATTTGTATCCACTTGCCCTTAGCCCGAAGGCGCTGGCCGATGGGATTTTTGCCAGGCCAGTAGCGCGCGGCCATGGTTTCGTTAACGATCGCAACAGGAGCACCGGTTTCGTTATCGGCGCGCGTGAATTCACGTCCGGAGACCAGCGGAATTCCGATGGTAGCGAAATACCCAGGCCCAACCTGGTTGTATTCCACGGATGGTTGCTCGTCGGGCGGAGGTTGATAGCCATCTGCCTCGATCGGGGCCGAAGAGAAAGTGCCGTACCCGAGTGGTGTTACGCGCGCCAGCGCAGCTGACTCCACGCCAGGAAGGGCCTGTACGTGGTCGATGAGTTCATCTTGAAAACTCTTGGCGCGCTCTGCATCGTATCCGGACGCGACCAAATTCACCGCCGTCACCAATACCCCTTCGGTTGTGAAGCCCGGGCTGTCCGATCGGATTCTTTGCAGGCTCTGCAGGAGGAGTCCGGCGCCAACAAGCAGTATGAAGCACAGGGACACCTGTACCACGACCAAGCCGGAGCGAATCCACGATTTTCCGCGGACTCGAGCGACTCCTGCCATTTCCGATCGCAGCGTTGAGGCGAGATCGATTCTGCTGGTTTGAATTGCGGGAACCAGCGCGAACAGCAGCGTCGCAACCAGGCAAACCGCGGCGCTCAACGCCATCACGCGCCAGTCCATTTCGCCCGGTAAGTGCATCGCGTTTCCGTTCCTTACCGGCAAGAGCAATACGAGCAAGTGACTGCACCAGAGCGCGACGAGCAGTCCCCCGGTTGCAGCCAATGCGGAAAGGACCAAGCCTTCAATGAAAAGCTGCTGCACCAGCCGTTTCCGTCCGGCGCCCACAGCAACGCGCACGGTGATTTCATGCCTTCGCGCGAAAGACCGGACAAGCAGGAGGTTGCCGACGTTCGCGCAGGCGATCAAAAGCACGAAAACCACAACGGCCAGCATGATTCCAAGCGTGGGGAGCAGAGTTCCTGCATTATTGAACGGCGTTTGCCACAAGGGCCAGAGTTTGATGCCCCGGCCGCGATTGGTTGCGGGATAATCATTTTCCAGGCGCTTTCCTACAGCTGCAATCTCTTGCTGCGCCTGCTCGAGAGCGACGCCGGGTTTCAGCCGAGCGTAGGATTCGATCCAGCGCTCACCGCGATCTTCGAGCCTGTAACCGCCGCCCTCGAACGTGTCTTCCATGGAAACCGGCACCCAAAACTTCATGGCCCAGCCGACGAAGGTTCCGTAAAAGCCTTCGGGGGCCACGCCGATGATGGTGTGCATCACGCCGTTCATGCGCTGCGTCTTGCCGATGATTTGCGGATCGCTGCCGAAGCGCTCCTTCCAGAGCTGGTAGCTGATCACCGTCACGGGATGAGCGCTCCGCCCCACATCTTCCTCGGGATCAAACGCGCGCCCGAGAATCGGGTGGATTCCCAGAGCCGTGAAATAGTTCGCGGAAACAATGCTTCCCGTTACGACTTGGGCGCGCTCGCCAAAACTGAGCGTTGTACCCATGATCTTGCTTACGAAAAACGCGTCAAACAGTCGGCAATTCTTCTGAAGTTCCTGAAAATCTGGCCAAGAGAGAGCCGTAGGGTCGGACTCTCCGCGAGCGGTGCCGGTAAGGGCTACTAGCCGTTCCTGGTGCGCTACCATCGGGTATGGACGAAACAGCAGGCCTTCCATCCAACTGAAGACCGCGGCATTCGCGCCAATGCCTAAAGTCAGACAGAAAATCGCCAGCAGAGCGAAGCCGGGATTGCGGCGAAGCATTCGCAATGTGAAGCCAAAATCCTGCAGGAGGGTTTCGAGAAGCGGCAGGCTGCGCGCTTCGCGGTGATCTTCTTTGACTTGCAGTGGGCCACCGAACCGCACGAGAGCCTGGCGTCGCGCTTCGTCGGGCGCCAAGCCGCGACGCAGATTTTCTTCGATGGCGAGTTCCAGATGAGCGGACATTTCCGCTTCAAGATCGCGATCTTGTTCGCCCCTGCGAAACAAAGACCGCAACCGGTACAGCAATTGACGAAGCCGGGTGCTCATTTCTCACCGCTCTCTTCCGGCAGAGCCAGTACGCGCCCCATGACTTCCGAGAGCCGCTGCCAGTACGCCGCGTCTTCGGAAAGCTGTTTGCGGCCGCGCTTGGTGATGGAATAAAACTTGGCCTTGCGGTTGTTGGTGGATGTGCCCCATTCAGCGGAAATCCATCCGCGCTGCTGCAAGCGAACGAGCGAGGCGTAAATCGTGCCCTGGTTCAGCAGGACGGCATTGCCGCTCACCTGTTCAATGCGGCGCGCGATTCCGTAACCGTGCAATGTGCCCATGGCCGCAAGCGTCTGAAGGACCATCAGGTCCAAAGTTCCCTGCAGCAAATCGAGCTTGGATTGCGACATGCACCCTCCTGTGTTATGACTACAGCAAGGTACCACTTTCTGTGTGGGAATGCCACAGGAGTATAAACGAAGGAAGTGCCAGTTTGGTTTCCTGTTTTGGCGCAATATTTTTGGGCCTGTAGGCGGGACGGTGTTTTACTCGAATCGCAGCGCCGTTACGGGATCAATCTTGGCTGCGCGTCGAGCGGGCCAGTAGGCGGCCAGAGCGGCTACTCCTCCGAGCAACAAGCTGGCCGCGGCGTAGGTCAGAGGATCCGATGGCCGGACTTCATAAAGCATGCCGGTGAGCAGACGGCTCACCGCGAATGCACCCGCCAAACCAACCGCCAGACCAAGCAGCACAGGCAGCGCAGTCTGGCTCAGGATCAAACGAAGTATGTCGCTCGGTCGCGCCCCGAGCGCGACGCGAACGCCAACCTCTTGAGTGCGACGGGCCACGGAGAACGCTACAACTCCAGAAAGTCCAAGAGCGGCGAGCAAGGTGGCAAGGATCCCGAACGCGCTGGACAGCCACGTCGTCAGCCTCTCTCCCGTAAGCGAATCGTCGATCTGGACCTGCAACGTGGTAGTAGCGTAGATCGGAAGATTAGGATCCAGCTCCCGGACCTGCCCACGAACGAGGTCGGCAATCCTGCGCGGATCAGCCGTGGTTCGCACCTGAAGGGTCATATCGAACAGGCGGGGTTCTTGAGCCAGTGCGGTATAGAAATGCCGGCGAGGCTTTTCATTCAGCCTCACATATTTGGCGTCTTCCACGAGCCCGACGATTTCCATGTCCAACGCCGCACCAGGTTCGTCATTCGTCGTCATATGTTTGCCGATCGGGTTGGAGCTGCCAAAAAAATAATGGGCAAGCGTTTGATTCACAATCACGACTCTGGTGCGGCTGGCATTATCCTGCTCGGTGAAATCCCGGCCGGCGATGAAGGGAATTCCAAGAGTAGCGAAATATCCAGGAGAAACTATGGCGGCATTGGGACTCATGTTCTCGTCCTGGCCCGGTTGATAACCCTCCACCCTTACACTCAATTGGTCCCAGCTTCCCGAAATCGGAGAGCTGGTAGTCAGGCTCGCAGCGCGCACATCCGTGAGCGCGCGAACGCGGGCCAGGAGATCACCATACAGTGTGCGGATATGGTCGGTCGTATAACCGTTCAGAGAAGGGTTGAGGTTGGCGAGGAAGACATTCTCCTTCACGAAACCAAGATTGATGCCGCGAAGATTTTGCAAGCTGTGAAGAAAAAGCCCGGCGCCGATCAGCAGCGGCAAGGAGAGCGCGACTTGCGCGAACACCAGCGCGCTTCGGAGGGTAAAAGTGCGGCTCTCCGATGAACCCAAGGGAACTCGGTCGTGCATTGCGGCGGTTACCGAAGACCGCGAAATCTGTATGGCCGGCGCCAGGCCAAACAGAAGTCCTGTCGCGATGGAGGCCAGTAAAGAGAACCCAAGCACGCGGGCGTCCATTGGCACTTTTAGAGCCACACGAACAGAAGCGGGCAGAAACCGTATCAACGCGCCATTGAGCCAAACGGCGAACAACATTCCCACAGCTCCGCCCAGCAAGGACAGCAGCACACTTTCCGTCAGCCACTGCCGGATCAGCCTTCTCGGACCGGCTCCAATAGCCAAGCGAACGGCGACCTCTTTCTTGCGATTGGCGCTGCGTGCCAAAAGGAGATTGGCGATATTGGCGCATGCCACAAAAAGAACAATGGCCGTGACGCCGAAAAGCAGAATAATCGAACGTCCCATTTCTGCTTGCAGGTGGGTGAAACCCTGCCGGCCGTCTTGCAGGATGATGCGCGTTGAAAGGGCGCGCTCCTTGTCGTGCGCTGTAACTTTCGATGCTAGTCCGTTCAATTCTTCTTCGAGAACCTGGTGGTACAAAACGTCCGTGGAGGCTTGTGCCTGGGATAGGGTGACGCCCGCCTTCCGCCGCGCCATGATCGTTAGCCAGCGATGACGCGGACTCTGCAGCCGATTGGCAGGAACCGGATTGAACACCGTGGCCATCATCATCGGCACGCGAATCTGTGGGCTGGAGGCAATCTCCGTGCCGTAAAAGTCCGGAGGCGTCACGCCAATGACCGTCATGGGTTTTGTGTCCAGCAGTATTTCCTTCCCGATGATGGAAGCGTCGCCGCCAAATCGCGTCTGCCAATAGCCATAGCTCAAAACAGCGACGGGGTTACCACCAGGCACTCGATCATTCTCTTCTGTGAACAGCCGCCCAATCCACGGCCGGACACCCAGAACCTCGAAGTAGCTTCCGGAAACCATTTCGCCCCGCGCCTGTTCGCTTTGGCCCGCATAGCCGGCGTTGAATGCGACTCCGGATCGGCAGAAGACCCCGGCAAACACGGAGTTTTTATCGCGCAAGGCCTGATACATTGGGTAGGAAAAGTCTTCGTTCTCGCGGCCTGATTGCGGTTCGTTGTATTCAACCACAACGAGCTCGCCGGGGTTGCGGACGGGAAGACTCTGGAGGAGCACGGCATTCATCAGCGAGAAGATGGCAGTGTTCGCGCCAATACCCAGCGCCAGTGTCAGCACGACCACGAAAGTAAACCCGGGATTTTTCGCGAACACGCGTAGCGCATAACGCAGGTCTTGCGCCAACGCCTCCAGAAAAGGCATCCCGCGCTGATCGCGGTAATTCTCCTTGGTTTGTTCCACGCCGCCAAGTTTGAGGAGCGCGTCCCGCCGAGCCGCATCAGGCGCCATTCCCGCGCGAAGGTTGTCTTCCATGTGCAATCGCAGATGGCTCTCCAGCTCCGCCGCGAATTCCGCTTCACTCTGCGACGTGTGAAAAAGTCTAGCCAATCGCTTAAGCCATCCGCGCATCCGTCTCATGGGTCGTCTCCGGGTTGTTTCATCCTTCTCGAATTCAGCGGTTCTTGCCGCGAACTGCTCACTCATACCGCAGGGCGGTCATCGGGTCGACGCGCGAAGCCCGCCGCGCAGGGATGTAACAGGCGGCAAGACCTGCGAGCAGCAAGAGCACGGCTGCCGCGCTAGCGATCGCCGGATTCATCGGACTTACACCATAAAGCAATCTCCTCAGCAAATGAGCGACAGCGAACGCGATTGCCGCACCTGGCACGAGACCCATCAACATCAGCCGCACCCCCTGCCAGATGACCATAGCCAGCAAGCTTTCGGGCTTGCCGCCGAGCGCCATCCGCACGCCGATTTCTCTCGTCCTTGATGAAACCAGAAGCGAGAGCACGCCGTAGAGCCCGATCACCGCAAGCAAGAAACCCATCGTGGCAAAAAGGCTGATGAGAGCAGCGTTGAACCGCGGCTCCACGCGCAGAAGGTCTATCCGCGCCCTAAGAGTGGATATTTCCACCGGCAGCGTGGGATCGAGCGAAGCGATTTCGCTCCGAACGAGCCGCTCCACTGCGGCGGGCTTCATCGGACTTCGGGCAAGGAAGAAGGCATGCCGGTCGGTTCCTTCCGGCTCTGTTGTGAGCGCTGCAAGGCCCTTGCGAACAATGTAGTATTCGGGATCGGTTCGTCCGACGCGTCCTGATTCGTTCAAGTAGGTCACATCGCTGGCCACTCCAACCACCGTGTACCAGGGTCCGGACGGCACGGAGAGCTGGAGATGCTGTCCAACGGCGCTTTGGCCTGAAAAGAGTCGATCGGCCAATTTCTTGCTCAGCACAATCGCGGCCGTGTTCGCATTCTGGTCTTCCTGCGCGAATCCACGGCCTTGCAGGATGGGAATGCCGAGCATTTCAAAATAGCCGGGGGTGACCATGCGCCAGCCGACCAAGCCGCCCGTCCCTTTCGGAAATCGCGGACGCCCGTCAACGCGAATGTCAAAAAACTGGCGGGCCCGCTGCGGTCCGGTCGGAGAAAGCGAGTCGCTAAGTGCAACCGCCGTCACGCCTGGCAAACTACGCAAGCGCGTCTCAAGCCGATCAAAGAATTCCGCAGTGGCGGGGAATTGCCCGTAGTTGCGGCCTAGCGTAATCTCCGCAGTTACGATGTTCGTCGCGTCCATTCCTAAGCGCACATTCTCAATATTTCGCAACGTATCGAGAAACAGACCGGCACCGATCACCAGTACGATTGACACAGCCACCTGCGCCGCGGCGAGCACGACTCCGAGCCGCGCCCGACGCGGGCCGAGGGACGGCCCCGCCAGCAGACCGCGGAATTGCTGCCCGGTAAGTGCCGGAGCCAGCCCGCAGAGCAGACCCGCTAACAAGGATGCTCCCAACACAAAAAGCAAGACGGACGTGTCGAGATTGGCCTGCGCAATTCGCGGAATGCGCGCCGGAGCCAGCGCTACGAACCACCGCAGGAGCGCGAACGCAATCCCCGCGCCTACTATTCCTCCGAAGAGGCCAAGCAGCGTGCTCTCCGTGAGCTGCAAAACGATAAGTCGGCTGCGGCTGGCCCCAAGCGCAGCGCGAACCGCAAGTTCATGTTCTCGGGCTGCGCCGCGCGCCAAAAACAGGTTTGCCACGTTCGCGGCGGCCAGAGCTAGAAAAGCGAGCGACGCTCCAAAAAGCACCAAAAGCGCAAGCCTTGTCGAGCCTACTTGGTCTTCCCGCACGGAAATCAATCCCAGTCGCATTTCCTTGCGGAACATCGGCGGCGCAGCCTCCCTCCACTTATCAAGGGGTAGTGCAAGCTGCGCGCTGGCTCCAGCCATGGTCACACCAGGTTTCAACCGCCCGTAAGCGCGCACCACTCCAGCGATGGGATCCGTTCTCTCGGCGGCGGAAATTGCTTCAGGCAAGATCACGTCGACATGCGCGAGCGTCGGCCACTCAAAATTCTCTGGCAGGACACCCATGATTCTGGTCGGTTGCCCATCAAGAGAAAGCGTCCGACCCAGCGATTCCGCGCTGCCGCCCAATCGACTTTTCCATAAAGCGGAGGAGATTAGGCATACCTGCTGAGCATTGGGTCCGTCCTCCTCGGTGCCGAAATTGCTTCCTAGGATTGGGCTGACGCCGAAAGTCGTGAGAAAGCTGGACTCTGCCCGAACGCAAGCGAGTCGTGCAGGGCGCTCCTCCGTGAGGTCACATCCGCTCACTCCAGGCCGCCAGGACGTGATGGACTCGAATGGCGTGCTGCTGTCAAAGAGTTCTAAATAGGATGAGGTGAACAGGAACGGTCGTGAGTCGAAGGATGGAATCAGCACGCCAAAGGAAACTAGGCGGTCGGCGTCAGCATACGGCAGCGGACGCAATATATCGCGTTCGAACACGCTGAAAACAGCAGTGTTGGCGCCAATACCAAAGGCAAGAGTAAGAACGGCGACGGCAGTGAAGCCGGGAGACTTGCGCAACATCCGGAAAGCGAAGCGGAGGTCCTGCAAGGCTGTTTCAAGGAACGGAAGGCTTCGCCGGTCGCGGTAATTCTCTTTGGTTTGCTCGACCCCTCCAAGTTTCATCCATGCGTCCCGGCGCGCTGCTTCTGGCGTCATGCCTGTGCGGAGATTGTCGTCGATATGCAATTGCAGATGACTCTCCAACTCCGCGGCGAATTCTGCGTCGCGGCTCGGCTTGCGAAAAAGTCCGGCGAGACGTTGAAGCCACGCGCGAAGGGTTCTCCGAAGGCTACTCATGTGGAAGGCTCCGTCGAAAGGAATCTCGCGAGAATCGCTTGGGCTTGCTGCCAATCGCGAGCTTCGCGTTCCAACTGCTTATGGCCCGCGCGCGTCAGCTTGTAGTATTTCGCTTTGCGATTATTGTCTGAGACCCCCCATTCCGACTCGATCGAGCCTTCCTGCTCAAGCTTCAGCAAAGCCGGGTACACCGTTCCGTAGTTCAGCGTAAGAACACCGCCACTGATCTGCTCGATGCGCCGCGCGATCCCGTATCCATGGAGCGGCCCGAGTGTTTCAAGGGTCTTTAGAATCATGAGAGCAAGAGTGCCCTGCCAGACGTCCGCCTTGTCGCCCATGCGCCTCCTATGGGAAAGCAATAGAAGTATGCGCCGCTCCTATGGGATGTCAATAGGTAAGTCTCGCTCGGGCCTGCGAGCCGCAGCGACCAAAGGAAACTCGGAGGGTTTGCCTTGAATCTCGACCGGAGAAGCGGATCGGAACCGCGTTTCCAGCATTACCCTCTTTTCTCTCAAGACGTTGGTGACAGACCTAAAGTAGATCACTTTGCGTCGCAAAGTAACTTACGGCTCCCCCCAGCCCCGCAACTAAACCCGGACCTCTACAAACTCGACCGCAAACGGCGTACGGCCGAGATTCAGGCGCGCCACGGTAACCGGCAACTGAAACCGGCGCGGTCCGGCACTTCCCGGGTTGATGTAGAGCACGCCCTCGCGTTCGAATTTTCCCGGCTGATGCGAATGCCCGTTGACGACGACATCAAAACCAGCGGCTGCCGGGTTCAAATCGAGGGCACACACGTCATGAAGAACATAAAGCAGAACTTTGCCCGCTTCAGCAACGGCAGTTTCTGGCAGCGTCCTCCCCCATTCGGAGGTATCCACGTTTCCGCGCACGGCAATGACGGGAGCAATCTCCCGCAGCGCGGTAAGGATTTCCGGCTTGCCCACATCGCCGGCGTGAAGAATCAGCTCTGAACCGCGAAGTGCGTCGAGCGCCTGCGCGCGCAGCAAACCGTGAGTGTCCGAAATCAGGCCAATCCGCGTCGGCGAGCGTCGCACCGAGAAATTCTAATGCTTTGGGGATTCCTTGCAGCCGAGAATTAGCTGGGAGGCCGCTTAGTCCGTCCTGACTGGTTACGCTGAAGCTTTGTCGGGAAGCACACGGCGCAGCGGTTTTGCTCCGGGGATGGGGAACTGCATGTGCCAGAAATTTGTTTCCGGGGAGAGGAACTCTACTCCGACATACTGCCGGCTATCGCGGGCGCGATGGATCGAAACCACGCGGCACTCCATCGATTGCGCGGTGTGATCGTTTACCAGAATCACCGTTTGTCCTACCACAACGATTTCTTCCAGATGAAACAGGGCGCCATGGCGATTGACGGATTGCGAGGTTGTGCGGGCGGAGAAGCGTTCCCCGGTATCTGTTTTCCCGTGGACTGTGAGCGGGACGGTCAAAGCCACCCTTAACGTGCGGCGGCGTTCTTTGACACGAAAATGAAGAAGGGACATCTCTTGCTCGACCTCAAACCCTGATTTAGGAACTAAGAGCCCCACCGCGGCCATCGGGCCAGTTTCATTGCGAAGGAACTCGCCTGCAGTAGCGTGTCAGCAGCGTGCTAAAGCGGAACAACAGCAACAGAGAGGTGACTAGCACGAATCTTGCCCACACCGCCCCATACTGCCCAGCGACCTCTCCGGTGACAATGGCGAAACAGTACCACAAAGCGGCAATTTCCAACAGTACTCTCGTACTCGCCGCTTTTTGTCGGGTGCATAAAGGCAAAACGATTCACCCGCAGAGCACGACCCTTGTTTATCGCATGGCCCTTCGTAACTCACTGATTCTCAAGAGCTTCTCGGGCTTCGGTTAACGGCAAGATTCTGTGTTGTGGGCTTTTAGCATGCTCGCATTGCTTTTGCTAGGGTAGTGCTGAACCGCGGGTGTTCGTTTCCCTCTCCGTTTCGTTTTGGAAACCCTATTTGGGCGCTGCAATTTTCGGCCGCGCCGAAGCCTGACTCGCACTTCCAAGAGTCTTTACCAATTGGAGTGGATTCACTCGGGCGCGCTCGACTGTAAGGCCCCAGTGGAGGTGCGGGCCGGTTACGCGGCCAGTGGCGCCTACTTTTCCGAGCACCTGGCCGGACTGCAATTCGTCTCCGGCCTTCACATCGATCTCGGAGAGGTGTCCGTAAAAGGTGTAAATCCCCAGCCCATGATCCACGACAACGGTATTGCCGGAGAAAAACAGCTCTTGGGCCAGAGCCACCCGGCCCCGCTGGGTGGCATGAACGGGAGTGCCCGTGACCGCGGGGAAATCCACGCCGCTGTGAGGCGATCCGGACTGGCCGTTCAGTACGCGGCGCTTGCCAAAGTTGCCGCCGGTGGTCACTCCGTCCAAGGGAACGCGAAAGTCCCCATCCCATAGTTTTTCGGGCGTCACCTGGTCGAAGATGGCGCGCAACTTGTCGCGTTCTTCACTCGCGCGCTGGATTTGCTCAGGGCTCGGCTCGACAAATTCTTTCCCGACTTGCAATCTCTCCGTAGCGAATTTCCCGGCGCGAACAGGAATTTGCAACGTGCAGGTTTCAGGCTTGCCGCTGGCCGTTTGCACACGGACGACTAGCGGATAAAGGCCGGGCGGTTTTTCCAAGTCCACTCCAAGAATCGCTTGGCGGAGGTCGCTCGCGGGAGCTTCGGAAGAATCGGTGCCAGCACGGTGTACTTGCCAGAAGGGAACATTCTTGGAATTCCACTCCGCGGTGACTTCCACAAATGGCCTGCGGCTTCGCACTTCCAAGAGCAGCAGGCTGCCCTGACTCGAAGAGGGCGCGCTCAATTTCAGAATTACACCCCCCCCGCAGGTCTGCGGGCCTCCAGCCGTCGCAAGAAGGGAAAATGGTAATAAGGCGGGAGCCAAGTACAAAACTGCTTTCGAAAAGTGCCGGACAGGAATAGCACAGCGCAACTTCAGGCTCCCTGCTTTGGCCGCAGCATGTTCACACGAGCTTCCACCTTTTCGAATTGCGCGCGGCCCAGCTTGGAACCATAAATTGCTTTTTCCGAAAGCATAAACAGATCGGGATTTTTCGCTTTTTCGCGGATTTCCTTTAAGAACGGCCGCACCTTCGCGAACATGAAGTACAACTCTCCGCAAAAAGCCGGCTCAAAAAACAGTTTTTCGCTGATGATCCCGTTCAACACAAACGTTGTGGCAATGCCCCAGTAGCCTCCCACCTGGCGGAGCCAGTTGTTTTCCTGCGAGCCGAAATCCATGACCACTTTCATGAAGTCATCGGCACAAGTTGGCCAAAACGTGGTGAGCCACCACTGTCGCGCTTTGCGCATTTCGGGTTCGCGCCGGAGATCGTACAGTTCCAAAATCAGACGGGCCTCTTCGACGGTGGGCTTCTTGGCCATTTTTCCTCCAGGAATTTCTGCGGTGACATTCTACCTTTAGCGGGCATCTTTGTGCGGCGGGAAGTTGAGGCCGTATGAACGAGAAGCTATCGCCGGAGAAGGACTCCCGGAGGCTTAGCGCAGGTTACACAGTTTGAATTTTAGCTGTGGGTGGGGCTGGCGCGCAATTTGAAGCGCTGGATCTTTCCCGTCACAGTTTTAGGAAGCTCACCACAAAAACGGATTTCACGGGGAACTTTATGCGAAACCAGGCGAGCTTTCACGTGGCTGCGAATTTCCTCCGCCAGTTCGCCGGATTCCTCGCAGCCCGCGCGCAAAGTTACGTGTGCGACTGCGTACGTTAGTCCCCGAGCATCGGTCGCGCCCACCACGGCGGCTTCCGCCACGTTTGGATGGCCAAGAAGCGCATTCTCGACTTCTACCGGCGAGACCCACATACCCGCGACCTTTAGCATGTCATCCGCACGGCCACAGTAGCGATAATAACCGTCGCGGTCGCGCAGAAATTTGTCGCCAGTGACGACCCAGGCGTCACGCTTTGTGCGAGCGGTAAGTTCAGGAATCCGCCAATACTCCGCGAGGGCGCTGGCGCCGCACACCCAAAGGCTACCGATCTCCCCAGCTGGAGTCTCAGCGCCGACTTCATCAACAATCTTTGCGTCGTAGCCAGGCACGGGAAAGCCGCAACTTCCAGGCTTGCAGTGGCCGGGCCGGCTGGAGATGAACATGTGCAGCATCTCCGTCGAGCCAATGCCGTCCAGAATTTCCAGGCCAGTGGCTCGTTTCCAGCGGTCAAAAATCTCTGCAGGCAGGGTCTCGCCTGCGGAAACACATTGCCGAACCGAGGAGAAATCGAGGCGATGGCTCACGGTTTCCGCTTCTCTCAGAAGCGCGGCGTAAAAAGTGGGAACAGAGAAGAAAATCGTCGGCTGATGTCGGGAGACCATTTCGATGACGTGCGCGGCGGTAGGGCGCTTGGGATTCAAAAGGGTGCTCGCGCCAAATGCGAGCGGGAAGTACATGCCGTTTCCCAGGCCGTAAGCGAAAAAAAGTTTCGACGTCGAAAAAGTCACGTCGTCCGAGCGCAATCCGAGGACGCCTTGCCCATAGCCGCGTGTGGTGATGAGCATGTGGGCGTGGCGATGCACCGCTGCTTTCGGCGTTCCACCGCTTCCGGAAGTGTAAAGCATGAATGCCGAATCGCCCGAGGAAGTTTCCGCTGGAGCAAGCGCATCGCAAGCCGAAGCAATCCAATCGTCCCAAATGGCGCAAGATACCCCACGCGTTTCGACTCGTCCCTCCGGGACAAGCACAATCGGCATTTGCGCGCGTTCGCTGGAGGCGGGCAGGAAGGCTTCCAGCGCTTCAGAGTGCACAATGGCGGCGCGCGGTTGGCTATCCTTAAGGTAGTGGATGTAATCGGCAGACCGCGCAAAAGGATTCACCGGCACAGCCACCGCGCCAATTTTCGCCACGCCGAAAAAAGAGGCGATGAATTCGGCGGAATCCGGAAGAACGATGAGGACGCGGTCGCCGCGCGATACTCCCAGTTCGAGCAGCGCATTTCCGGCGCGATTCGTAAGCGCTGACAGCTCCGCGTAAGTCACTGGTCGCGGTTCGCCAACAATGGCCGTCTTATTCGGATGGCGCGTGGCAGGAGCCTGCACAAAATGCGCAGCAATATTGAACTGTTCGGGAACATCTGCGGGCAAAAATGGAGCCGCCGAAATCGTGGTCATGTCTGGTTGCGCAAGCGTTATTGAGCCGACGCCTTTGCTCCGGTAATACGGATTTTGTACCAAGCGGTTCCCGCCGGATAAAGAGCGTCGTTGATTTCCGAACTCCTCTGTCCTCCAGGATCGATGCTTGCGTTGATAGTTCCTTTGTTGATCAGGATCGCGGTGTTGTTCGCTCCAACGTATGTAGTCTCGTACTGGATATTGCTGTAAGTGTAGGACACGGATTTGTTCTCGATGATCACGACCCAAACAGCGGTCGTGCCGGTGCGGTCCTTGCCCATCGTCGCGTGCTGGACTTTCAAATCACGAACCGGATCGGCAGGCCCCGTAGGCTGGGCGGCCTGGCCGGCGACGACGGCAACTGGCTTGGTTGACTTAGCCTTCGCGATAAACATGTAACCGCCAATGCTAATTGCCAGGGCCGCGACGCCAACGCCGGTCCACATACCCATATGCGCCGATGTTTTTGCTTCTTGAGATCCCTCGAACATACGCACCCCCTCTCTCTGCCCCGACAGTCCTTGCAGGACGTACTCGTTTCAGGTGACAGGAAAACAGAGGAGCCGTACTGCAAGTGAAAGTAGCGGTCGCGCCGGAGAGCGTCCCCCGCCTCGGGGCGAGAGCCGCACTAGAGATACCACTGATGGCCGTCGAAGTCCATAATTGGCACACGCCGGAGTGGGCCCATTCTCCGATGCTTCACAGAGATCGCCCCGTGCCAAATGAATCGACGGTAAGATCTTCTGTCACACCTTCCGGCGCCGGACTTATCGCCGCGGGTTCCTTGGTCTGGAGCAACCTAGTCCTGGTGCTAAAAACAACACCACTCGCGGAGGATCGACGCGACTGGGCCTTTGCGGCCGTTGCCGGTGCTCCGGTTCAGTCCTGTGTGGAGACAATCACCGCAGGATCAAACGAGGTGGTGTAGCCTGCGAATTTGCCGTTCACCTTGCCGGTGAAATCAACACCCCCAACGAGATGCTGTCGAAAGGTGTGGTTCACGCGTCCCAGCCTTACGGTCTGGTTGCCTAGAGTAAACGAGATTGACGACGCAATGGTATGCCACCAGGTGACGAAAAACAGATTGGTGCGTGACGGATCGGTCGGATTGGGACTCGGATTGACATCCAAAATCACTTGGTGGCGCCACTTGGTCGTCAGCACCGGAGTCCCCTGCCGGAAGGAATCGGGGTTGGGCGTGGTCAGGTCGCCGCTGGGCGCGGGATTATAGTAGATCGTTGTAGTTCCTTCGCGGATTACAATTCTCAGGCTGCCGTGATTGGTGGTCTTCTCGGTGACAGAGTCGTTGTAGAAGGTGAGCAGCGCAGAAGCTTCGTTCTGCGGGACGCCAGCGAAATAAATCTGGTCGTCGTTCAATCCCCGCACATGGCTGATGTAGCCGTACTGAACGGAAGTCGCGGGAAGTCCCGGGCCGGCCGGCGGAGAGTTTTTCACTTGGCCGATGAATTCGTACATCTCCTGATCGATCTGAGAAAAGTCGAACGGCGGCGGAACGGGAGACTGCGCACGGGCCGTTCCTGCCGAACCCGCCACAAACAATATGCCGAAAAGCAAACGCCAACGCAGCATCCAGCCGAGTCGCATGGAGAATCTCCTTTTCAGTCTCTGTCCTCGGGACAGGCGCATGATTTACGCGAGCGGGAGGATGCACAATGCAGACCGGATGGAGATTGGCTGAAGCTTATATGAAGGACTAAGTGGCTTTGGCGAAAGGAGTTAATGGCTGGTGTCAGGAATTCGAAGAGCCTATAATGCCGCGAAAGTGACGGAGGGTCGGTCTTGCCTGCACTCTACCAATTTGGGAATTTTCAGCTGAATGTCGCGCGCTACGAACTGCGCCGCAATGGCCGCGTCCTGAAGCTGGAGAAAATTCCTATGGAGCTGCTGATCCTGTTGGTTGGCAGACATGGCGAATTGGTGTCCCGGGAGGAGATCATTGCTAAGCTCTGGGGCCGGGACGTTTTCATTGAGACCGAGCACGGCGTCAACACCGCCGTGCGTAAGATTCGCCAGACCCTGGGAGACGACCCCGAGCAATCGCGCTTCGTGCAAACCGTGGTCGGGAAGGGTTACCGGTTTGTTGCAGCCGTTAACGTCGGTGCCTCCGACACTTGGCCACCAAATGGCTCACAACCAAACAGTGGCCAAGACAATAGAACGCTGCGTGGATTCGCACGCGCGGCTGACAGCGAGGTGCCCCTGGAGGCAACCCTTAATGGCCCGGCCACACGCACGTCGGTATCGAGTAGCGTGCATGGTGCGGTCTTGCCGGGCACCACGAGCTCGCATGCAGACAGCTCAGCCCAGGCCCGCGGTAGGCGCTCGTACCCTGCGGCGCTATTCGCGGCGGGAACCGCGACCGCTGTTATCGGGCTGCTCTGGCTGGCACTGGCGCGCCCGCCGCGCCCACCGCTGCTAAACCCCCGCATAACAATAGCGGTTTTGCCATTTACAAACCTCAACGGCGACCCGGCCGAAGAATATCTGAGCGACGGAATGACGGAGGAAGTCATTACGTCGCTAGGCCAAGTCGATGCTAACCGCGTAGGCGTGATTGCGCGCACTTCAGCCATGCGTTACAAGCACACGGATCGCGATGTTCGGCAGATTGGCCGCGAGCTTGGGGCCGACTATATTCTCGAGGGCAGCGTTCGCCGCGCTGGGGATCGCATCCGTGTTACTGCGCAGTTGGTTGAAGCGCGTGATCAGACGAATTTGTGGTCACAAGATTACGAGGTCCTAGAATTCAACGAAATTCCGGGCGTGCAGACGCAGATCCGCAACGCAGTGGCCAAAGCGTTGCGATTCAAAACGGAAGCGACAACCGGTTCGCCAGCAAGCGTCAAGCCCGAGGCTTACCAGCTCTACCTAAAAGGGCGTTATTTTCTGGATCGCCGCGATCCGGCAGCGCTGCAGAAAGCACTCGACTATTTCCGGCAATCTGCGGCCCAGGATGCGAACTTCGCGCGCGCCTGGGCCAGCGTCGCGCTTTCCTACGAGCTGCTCGAATACGTGCGGGCGATCAGCCCGGCTAACTCGTATCCGAACGCGCTTTTGGCCGCCAGGCAGGCCGTGCAAATCGATCCCGGATCATCCGAAGCGCATACGGCAATTGCCTACATCCACGAGCACTACGAATGGAACTGGACGGAGGCCGATCGCGAATTGACGCAGGCTTTGACGCTCGATCCGAGTTACGAGTTGGCGCGTCAATGGTATTCCTACGGGCTACTGCGTCGCGGTGATGCGCAGCGGGCCGTGGCGGAGATGCGCCGCGCACTCACGCTCGATCCCGCATCGTTTCGCGTAAACGTTACGATGGCGGAGCGCCTGGAGCGCGCCGGCCAACATGACGAGGCCATTCGGCAGTACCTGACTGCTCTCGAGCTCTCTCCTGACGATGCTGACGCTCACTCGAGGCTCGGCGAGCTCTACGCGCAGAAGGGAGATGTAATCCTGGCTGCCAAGGAATACCGGCGTGGACTTCAGCTCTCCGGCAACCAGGCACTGGAGAAACGATTTGATGACTTGCATGCGCATGCCGGATTCACCGCGGCGTTCTCCGCAATCGAAGCCGCGAAGTCTAGAGCCTTCCTGCGCGCTCTTGATATTCGCGCGGCGCGCGGCGAGTACGTCTCTCCATCAGATTACGCATTGATTTACGCGCATCTGGACGATCGCAAACAGGCTCTCGAATGGTTGCAGCGAGCGCACGACGAGCATGCCAGCATCATGCTGGAGTTGGGTGGTCCGATATTCGATAAGCTCCGCGACGCGCCGGAATTTAAGGAGCTCGTTCGACGGCTGAAGATGCCCATGATTCAAGCAGATTAAATCCATGACCCCAACTCAAAGCGAAGCGAGCCTACGCTGAAGACGCAAACAATGAGGGAATCGGCGATAGAAGAATGCGTTACGCTTTATGGGAGGTCGGCGGCACTTATACCACAATCGCGTTCCGATTCATGCGGGAACGGCGGGAAGGGAAAAACTCTGCCTGCCCAAACTTGATAGGTCCGCTGTTTTTAGCGATTCCGGACCCACCGGGCAACCTGCAAGTAGTTCCGCTTGGATAGATTTATTCTTCGCCGATGTCTTCTTTCCAGACTTCGGGATGCTCGATTACGTATTCCGCCAGCAGCTCGATGCATTCCTGGGAGTGGAGGTCAACGACCTCGATGCCATTCTCGCGCAGCCAATCGATTCCGCCTTGAAAGTTTACAGATTCGCCCACGACGACCGTTCCGATGCCAAATTGACGTATCAATCCACTGCAATACCAACAAGGAGCGAGGGTCGTAACCATGGTTTTGTCGCGATAGGTTCGTTGGCGGCCGGCGCGGCGAAAGGCGTCCGTTTCGCCGTGCGCCGAAGGGTCACCTTCCTGCACCCTGCGGTTGTGGCCCTTGCCAAGGAGCTTTCCTTCGCGAGTGTACAGAGCGGCGCCGATGGGGATTCCTCCTTCGGCAAGGCCCGCGCGAGCTTCGGCCACAGCAGTCTGCAACATCTTCTCGTACTTTTCTCGATTCCTATTTGTGTCCGTACTCACCGCTGGCATCCACTCTTTTGAACCATCTTCATTCAGGTTTTTGGGTCAGGGGAAACACCCGGAGAAAAACGAGGTGTGTTGGCCAGAAGAAAATCGCTATGCTCCCCGCTAGAATTACAGCCAGATGCGCGGGAGCCGGCCCCCAAGCGCGGTGCAGCAAGGGATCCTGAAACGCAAAATTCATGTTGAGCTCGGGAGGCAGGAATCGCGAGAAAACGAGCAAGGCTCCCGTAATCCCAGTTTGCAAGGGCAGAGCCCGGCGATCGTAGCCCAGGACGAACAAAGCCCAAAGCAACACGATCGGCAGGACGATGTGGAAACAGGAAAGCAGCCTCAGCCACAAGGCGTAGTGCATGTCCCACATATACTCCGTGCCGCCAAGGAGATGATGGCCGGTCACCATGCGCCAGGAAACGTCCAGAGTCCACAAAACTCCGACAAGCGGAGAAAGAAGCGCTTGGCTCGAAACCAGCAAGGAATTCCGGAACCACAATCCCAGGCAGGCCACCACCACGCTGACGTCGCAAAGATGCAGCATGTTCTGCCAACCCCACGACCAGGTGTATAGAGGCAGCCAGATGAGCAGCCAAACGAGTGCGAACCACCGCGCGATGGCAAAAGACTTCGTTTCTTCGGCCATGGCCTCTCCACGGATGCCAAATGCGCCACAGCGTAACACAGGCTCCAATATGGAGCTTGGAGAGTTCTACGAATGGACTGAGCATGGTTAGCCATGCACGCCAAGGCCCGGGAAGACAGAGCAGGGGAGCGATTGCTGCGTTGGCTGCGAGAGCGCGAGGGCGAGATGGCAGTGCTCTTAGCCGATCTTGTGGCCGTGCCGACGGAGAATCCTCCGGGCCGACATTACCACGTGTTTGCCGACCTGTTTGAAAACCGCGTCGCAAAACTTGGATTGCCATGCGACCGTTTTGAAGCTTCCTCGAAGCGCGCCGCGGGCGATGTTCCAGCTTGCCTATCGGTCAGCTACGGAAAGGGACGCGTTTTCTATTTTCACGGACATTACGACGTTGTTCCGGCGCAATCCGAAGAGCAATTCAAGCCATGCCGCAAAGAACATTTTCTATTTGGCCGTGGCGCTTGCGACATGAAGGGCGGAATTGTCTCCATGCTCTACGCGCTTCTTGCGTTGAGGGAAGGCGGGGCGGAGATGGATGGAAAAGTTCAGCTAATTTTGGTCCCGGATGAAGAAACCGGTGGCGCGCGCGGCTCTGCAAACCTGGCCGAACAAGGAATTCTGGGTAGGGATGGGGTTGGCATGCTGCTGGCGGAGCCGACCAGCGGCGTGGTTTGGAATGCCAACCGAGGTGCCATTTCGCTGCGCGTTCAGGTGAAGGGGAAGTCCGCGCATGTGGGTCTGCAACACCAGGGAGAAAATGCATTCGAACGCGTGCACAGCGTCGTTGAGGGTCTCCAAGAGCTGAAACGCGAAGTGGAACAACGGACGACGAGTTCCAATGTCGGCGCGGGCCAATCGCGCAACTCCATCTTGATGCTTGGCGGGCAGAGTGGCGGCGGAACGAACTTCAACGTCGTGCCGGAGAGCTGCTGGTTCACCATCGACCGGCGCATCAACCCCGAAGAAAGCCTGACGGAGGAAAAAGCCAGGCTCATCGAAGTTCTCAAAGAGTGCCAACGCCAAGAAATCCCGCTGGAGTGGGAGGTTTTGCAGGAAGGGAGTTCGGCATCAACAGATAAAGAAGAAGCCATCGGCCGGGCATTGGGTCAAGCCATCCAGGAAATAACAGGCAAACAGGTCAGTTTTGAGCTGTGCCCTGGTCTACTGGAAACGCGGTTTTACGCTGCTCAGGGCATACCTGGTTACGCGTATGGGCCGGGGCTGCTTTCCGTTGCCCATGGCCCGAACGAATATGTGGATTTGCGCCGAGTCACAGAATGCGCCGCGATCTACGCTCTTACCGCCGCGAAGGTCTTCGAGAGAAACGGGAACTAAGGCGCATGTCCTGGCCTGCCCTTTGCTCTCAAATGGCAGACAGAAGGACAGGTGTTCCTAAAATGAACTAATGCTAAGGCGTTGACCGGAAAGACCTTAATTCGAATTGCGACTTCTTCTTGCCCGCGACTGCACCGCTCTTGAGGTCCAGTTGTCCAAAAGTACTATTTGAATCTTCCACAGATTTCCTCATGCTCTCCGCGTATGCCGAACCTCTACTTCTGCCAACCACACGCGAAAAACCAGGGGATGCTAAGGGCCGTTCTTTCGGTGAATGAGTGCGAAGCGGTCGTCAAACATCATCATGCGACGTATGTCGGACAAGATTTTCCCTGTCTTGACAACGACCCGAAGGCAACTAGCGATTTTGCGGTGATTCGCTTCCATCCGGAAGAAATCACAGCCGCGTGGAGGCCCGGATATTATCGAGTGGATTCAGACCTTGATAAGCTGAACGAATCGTTGCTCGCGCTCTCTCGCTAATCGCTGCGCAAAGTTCTGAAGTTTCAAGCAAAGTCTCACGCCCAGCCGGAAAGTCAAGTACAAGTGTAGCGGCCGCCTGGGTCAAACCGCCGCAGGCAGCCATGCTCGCAAGACTTCGCGCGAACTTGCTGGTACTTCGCCAAAACTCAGTCCCATCCCCAAGTGCAGCACGGAATAGGCGACCGTCGCGGAAGCTTCAAAAGACTGTGTTTCGTTGAAGATCTTCACGCGCACTGCGGTGCCACCCGGCAGCGGATTGATGGTATCCACGTAGCAGCCTGAGGCGCTGATGTCACTAACGCGGGCGGAAAGCCGCGATCCGTTGCTTTCTTCATGGACTTCCGCGGCAGCAATGAAAGGGAATCGCGGAGAACGGCGGCGCTCTTGTTCCATGGCCTGGGACCTTCCTTGGGCGGCCATTCTATACCTAACTCTATGGTTTGCCCAAAGGGCCGTGTGAAGCCGTGAAGCCTTGCTACTTGCGTGTCATTTCGCCACAAAGTCCGTGACGGAAGTAAATTTCACAAAGTACTATCGCAAGAGAGTCCCCTCAGAGTGAGTGAACAAATGTCCCCCGAAGGTGTGCGCCGAAGCAGCCGAATCCCCAAAGAGATTGCTATCCTCTTGGTCGGCAGCGACATCGAAGGCAAGGTTTTCTCTGAACAAACAAAAACGGTGCTGCTGAGCAGGCATGGAGCCGGCATCGTTTCCCGGTATAAGCTTTCCGCCGAGCAGGAACTGATTCTTCGCCGCCTGGACACAAACAAAGAGACTGAGGTTCGCTTGGTTGGCCAGATTGGCGTCGAGGACGAAGTCTACACTTACGGAGTGGCGTTTCTGAATTCGACGAATCATTTTTGGGGGATCGAATTCCCAACACCTTCCGAGGAGGAGCAGCAATCGCGAGTCGTTTTACTGGAGTGTGGCAGTTGCCAGGCGCGCGAAACGGTCGAGCAAAGCGATCTGGAATCGGATGTTTATCTCGTCAACGAGGGCATTGTCCGCTTTTGCAAAAATTGCGGCTCCTCCACGTTCTGGAGACGCGGATCGGAGGACGCTGAGGAAGCTCCCGTTGTCGTGGAGATGGTGCAAAGCCGCTCGATGGGTTGGGTGGATGGGGAGGAGGAGTCACCCGCTCCGGCTCCGGTTGTGGTCGCGACCCCGCCAGAGCCTGAGCCTGCGCCGCGCAAAGAGAACCGGCGTAAACACGTCCGGACGAAAGTGAACTTCAAAGCGTGCGTGCGGAGTTTTGCCCACGGCGATGACATTGTGACTTGCGAAGATGTGTCCCGCGGCGGGTTGTGCTTCAAGAGCCGCAGACCTTATGTCGAGAATTTTAAGATTGAAGTAGCCGCTCCATACACCCCCGGAACGCAGAATTTTTTTACGCCGGCAGAAATCGTCCACGTGGAGGAACTGAAGGATGAGAAGAAGTTCCGCTGTGGCGTGGCCTATCTCAAGAGCGACAAGAATCGGTAGGTTAGAAAGTGCCGGTCGGCTACGCTTGATGCGGTTAGAGGTTCGACGAGTCGAAAGGCTTTGGAAACAACTCTTGCATCCGCATCACTTCTGTCTTTCCTTGGAGATTGGCAAGAATCACAGGCACGTCGCCGCAAAATTCCCAGATTAACTGACGGCATGCACCGCACGGCGGTGTCGATGTATCCGTATCCGTCACCACAGCAATAGCATCGAAGCCGCGTTCGCCTTCGCTGATGGCTTTGAAAATGGCCACGCGTTCAGCGCAAACGGTCAGCCCATAAGTCGCGTTTTCCACGTTACAGCCGCCAAAAATCCTGCCTGAAGTGGCGCGAAGGGCGGCTCCCACGCGGAAATTCGAATACGGCGCGTGCGCATTCTCTCTCGCTTGCTTTGCCACGGAAATCAGCTTGTTGTATTCGCTCAAGCGCCTTCCTCTCTCGGCCCTTCAAACAATCTCTACGCAATGGCTTCCGCAATTCGCGGAATTACGGCCTTCAGTAAACTGATGAACTGTCCTTTTACGCGCTCCGCCGTCTCTAAAACCTCAATGTGATTCAGGGGCTGATCCAGAATCCCCGCTGCGGCATTGGTCACGCAGGAAATGCCGAGCACGCGCATGCCGTTGTGCCGCGCTGCAATCACTTCCAGAACCGTGGACATTCCTACGAGATCGGCGCCAATGGTACGCAAGTAGCGAATTTCAGCTGGCGTCTCGTAACTTGGCCCGGCAAGCCCCGCGTAGACGCCTTCGTCCATCTCGATTCCCAGGTGATGGCCCTCGCCAATGGCCATCTCGCGTAACCTCTTGTCGTAAGCATTGGTCATGTCGTGAAAGCGCAATCCGAACCGCTCGTCGTTGGGACCCGTCAGCGGATTGACGCCCTGCAAATTGATGTGGTCGCTGATGACCACGAGCCGCCCCTGAGTGAAATCGCGCTGGATGCCGCCCGCGGCGTTCGTCAAGATCACCGCTTTCATTCTCATCCGCGCGAAAACACGAATGGGAAACACCACCTCTTTCGCCGAATATCCTTCATAAAGATGGACGCGGCCTTGCATCCCCGCAACGGGTATCGCTCCCACTTTTCCGATGATCAATTGCCCCGCGTGGCCGATGGCCGTCGACCGCGGAAAATAAGGGATTTCCGCGTAGGGGATCTTCGTTGCACCGGCGAATTCGTCGGCAAAGGCACCCAGTCCGGAACCGAGAACAAGAGCAATCTGCGGGCGAAGTTTGGTTTGGGAAAAAATGAAATCTGCAGCGAGCCCGGTGCGTTCAAATTCTCCCGCCCTTTCCGAAGAGGTTGCCGGTTTCTTGCTTGAGTCATCCTTCTTCTGTGCTTTCCTCGCGCTCATACAAACATTCCGACGATGGCGGCAGACAGCAGGTTGGCCATCGTTCCGGCAAGCATCGCGCGAATGCCGAATTTGGCAAGCTGCCCGCGCTGTTCCGGCGCCAGCGCTCCAATCCCACCGATTTGTATACCGATGGAGCTGAAATTCGCGAATCCGCACAGCGCGTACGTGGCAATTGTGAAGGTCCGTGCCGAAAGCTGGCCCTGCATCGGTCCTAACTGCGAGAAGGCCACAAACTCGTTGATCACCATGCGCGTCCCCAGCAGGTTCCCGATTTTTGCCGCCTCGTGCCAGGGCACGCCAATGAGCCACGCTACAGGAGCCAGCACCCATCCAAAAACCGTTTGTAGGCTATCGGGAAACCATGAAATGTGGTTGTGTCCCCAGCCCATTATTGCGTTTACCAGCGCCAGCAAAGCGAGGAAAGTGATAAGCATGGCGCCCACATTCAGCGCTAGGTGCAGCCCGTCAATGGTCCCTCGCGCAATGGCTCCCAGAATGTTGGACTCCTTTTCTGTCGCGGGCATCTGCACTTTGCCTGCGGTCAGTGACTCTTCTGTTTCCGGCACCAGCATCTTGGACATCAGGAGCGTTCCCGGAGCGGTCATGATCACCGCGGTCAGCAGGTGCTTCGCGTCCGCTCCTCCGACCTTCATGTACGCCGCCATCATTCCGCCGGAAATGTGCGCCATGCCGCTGGTCATCACGCACATCAATTCGGATTTCGTCAGCTTGTTCAGAAAGGGCCGGATGGTGAGCGGGGCTTCCGTTTGTCCCATGAAGACGCTTGCCGCCACGTTCAGTGATTCCGCGCCGCTCGCCCCCATCACGCGCGTCATCACCCACGCCGCGGCGCGAATGATGAGCTGCATCACCCCGATGTGATACAGAACGGCAAAGAACGCCGCGATGAAAATAATGGTCGGTAACACTTGAAAGGCAAAAATCAATCCGAGAGAGGAATGCTCTTTGCCCAACTCGCCGAAAATGAATTCGGAGCCCGCATAAGAAAAACTCAGCAGTTTCTTCGCGCCGTCTCCTGCCACTTGAAAAACATATCTTCCGGTCTCCGACCGCAGCACAAAATAGCCCAGCACCAATTGAAGCCCAAGTCCCCATCCAATGGTCTTGAGCTTGATGGCGCGCCGGTCTGTGGAGAACAGCCACGCCAGCCCGAGAATCACCGCGATGCCGAGGATTCCCGTGAACCTTCCCATTCGTTCTCCTTTTTAAACATGCATCTCTGTGGTTCCAGGTCCGCAAAATCGTTTAGGCGCCCGCTCAGCTGCTGCCCCTTTAAGCGCACCGTTCAAGCGCGCGCTTTTAAGCTCCAATGACACGGCGCACCAATGGACGCTTTCCGCCCGGCGCGCTTTCGCTCACCACATAGCTGCTGGCAATGAGACTTTTCGCTTCGGCAAGTTTCCTGTCGCTATTGTAGTGAATGGTGACCAGCTTTTCGTTCTTTTCCACGCGGTCGCCGATGCGCTTGTGGAATTCCAGTCCCACGGCGTGATCAATCTTGTCTTCTTTCTTTTCGCGGCCTCCGCCGAGCATGGCCAGTGCCGTTCCCAATTGTTCGCAATTCGTGACGTTGACATAGCCTGCCGCTCGGCTGAGGACCTCCGCGTGAAACCGCGCCTGAGGCAGACGCCCCGGCTCGTCCACAACGCTGTCATCGCCTCCTTGCAGGCGAATTCCTTGCCTGAATTTTTCCAGCGCCTGACCTGTCGCGACCATGTTTTCCGCCAGCCGCCGCCCTTCTTCGACGCCCTTCGTTCTCTCCCCTAGAAAGAACATCCAAGCGGAAAGCTCCAGGCTCAAATCCCTCAGATCCGTTGGTCCGCCGCCCTTTAGCACTTCCACCGATTCTTGCACTTCGTGCGAATGTCCCGCCAGGCGCCCCAGAGGCTGATCCATGTCCGTGATCAGCGCCACCACTTTCTTGCCCATGCGCTTCCCGGTTTCCACCATCACTTTGGCCAGCCGCACGGAATCTTCTTCTTTCTTCATGAACGCTCCCGAGCCCGTTTTCACGTCCAGCACCAGAGCATCAATTCCCTCTGCCAGTTTTTTGCTCATGATGGACGCGCAGATGAGCCCGACATTTTCTACCGTCGAAGTGACATCGCGCAGGGCATAGATCTTCTTGTCCGCCGGCGCAATTTCCGCGGTCTGCCCAATCAAACCCATCCGGCATTCACGAAGCACCCGCTGGAATTCTGCGGTTGACAGGTTTACGTTGAACCCCGGAATGGCTTCCAGTTTGTCCAGTGTTCCGCCCGTATGTCCCAAACCGCGGCCGCTGATCATCGGTACGGTGAGCCCGCCCGCCGCAACAATGGGCGCGAGAATCAGCGAAGTTTTGTCCCCCACGCCTCCCGTTGAGTGTTTGTCTACTTTCTTTCCCGGGATTTCCGAATGGCTAAGGACTTCGCCAGAGTGCAACATCACTTCCGTGAGGGCTGCGATCTCCGCGCGGTTCAACCCGCGAATCCAGATCGCCATCAGCCCCGCCGCCATCTGGTAATCGGGAATCTCGCCCCCGGTATAGCCCGACACGAGAAAATCAATCTCTTCGCGGGATAACTCCCCGCAATCACGTTTCTTGCGGATCAAGTCGACGGCGCGCATGTGTGTGGAAAGCGCTGGCGAGCGTAGCATCCACTCCCCGCATCGTCAACGTGATGCGCCTGGCATCCGGAATAATTTCAGCGGAGTTACAGCGGCTGGCCTACATCGGGAGGCAGGTTTGTGATTTGGCCCGAAACCACGTGCCACCCGCTCGCACCGTTCAAGTAGACGTGAATCGCGCGCATCTGGTGACCCAGCTGCTGGCCTTTCCAGGTGGACCTCGAAGACCACAAACTTGTGGCAACGGCCATTTCCTGGTAGATTTGCACCTTAATGTCCGATGCGTGGAAAGTGTCATACTTCACCGCATCCGATTCAATCAAGTCAATCCACCGGGCTTTATTCACCTGCTGTCCATGAGATAGCGTGCCCGCAAAATCGTCGCTGTACACGCGGCGGAAATAGGCGCCGTTTTTCAATTGAATGGCCCGCCCTGCTTCTCTCTCGAGACTGACAATCTCTTGCCGGCGCAGTTCGGGATCCAGAGGCTGGGTGATACAGCGCCGAATACAATCGTTGCGCTCCGCGGCGCGCTCGTCTTGGGGTGTGCCCTGCGCAAGTAGCAGCCCGACAGCCACAACGGTAATTGCTGCAAACTTAATCATGACCAGTTGTTCTCCTTCGCCGGTCGCTATTGGGCTTGATTATAAGAGAAAAGCGAACGCGCCAGATCTTGGCATTCCTCAAAGTGTCGATTTTGTTAGAATCTTGCTCCTCTGCAAGCTTCCGAACCATTGTCAGGCAAAGGAGAAGCCGGCATGAATCTCACGAACGGATTTTCCCGGCGGGAATTCTTCGCGCATACCTCGTGCTTCGGAGCTTTCTATGCCCTGGCCATGCGGATTCCGCTGCCGGCTCTCGCCGCGGAGCTGGCCGGTGACTCCCGCGTCTCGCAAACGCCTCTGGCGGACAAGGGTTTTGCTTCCGTGCGCAAAGTCGGCAACGGCCTCTACGCCACCATTTCCGACCCTTCGAAGGGCTTCACGACGATATGCAACGGCGGCTTTGTCGTAGGTAAGGACGCCGTGTTGCTTCTCGAGGGCTATGGAAGCCCGGCAGGCGCGTCGTTTCAGATGGACGCACTGCGAATGGTGAGCCAAGCGCCCGTGAAAGCGGCCCTCGACACCCACTACCATTTCGATCATTCCATGGGCAATGCGTTTTACGGTGTGAATGGCGTTCCTCTTTGGGCCCACGCCACTGCTGCGAAACGCATCGTCGATAGCTATTCAAAAATGCAAGGAGCCGACAAAGAAGCCGTTTTGGGAGCGCTCGAGAAGCTTGTGAGGGACGCAAAGTCAGAAACGGAACGCGCTCATGCGCAAAGCGACCTCAGCGCGCTCACGGGTATTTTTCAAATCGCCAGCACCTCGATTATCAGTCTCCCGAACCATCCCCTGGACCCTGCAAAGCTCCCCATGCCCATCGGTCTAGGCGGGCTCACTGCTGTTCTGGAGTCTTATCCGGGTCATTCCGGCACCGACATTATCGCCAGAGTCCCCGAACAAAACGTCGTCTATACCGGCGACCTTCTCTTCAGCGGCTGGTACCCCGTTTGCTTCGACGAAAAAGCCACCATTTCCGGGTGGCGCGAAACGTTGAAGAAATTTGCCTCCTTTGACAAGGACACAATTTTCGTCCCCGGCCACGGCCAGATTTGTGGCCAGGAAGGCATCGCCTCTCTCCGAGAAGTCTTCGACGACATCGCCGGCCAGGCCGAGAAAATGTTTAAAGCCGGCGTTCCTGCCGAAGAGGCGCAGCATCGCTACTCCGTTCCCGACAAATTCAAGAATTTCCCCATATATGCCTGGGGATTCACCATTGGTCCGGCCATCACCAAGTTGTACGCGGAATGGAAAGCGGCTAAGTCCTAGCAACTTCCCCAGAGAGGCCTGGAGCTTGTGGGGCTCAGCATGCTGCGCCCCATTTGGGCACCATCGGCGTTTGGGGCTCGTGTCACCTACCCCGGGCGCTCTCAACTCCCTCGTAGGAATTCCAGGTCACGCGGGAAAGATGCCATCGAAGTTCCGAATCACTTGCTCGGTACTTTTCAACGCGCACTCTTGCCCGCCACGTTCGCACAACAACGCTTCCGTTCCCGCCGCTCGCGCCGCTTCGATTTCCTTCCAAGCATCCGAGACAAACAAAAAGTCCTTCGGCGCCTGCGACACCGCCGCTGCGATTTTCCGGTAGCTTTCCGCTTCCGACTTGGCTCCCACGCGCGTATCAAAGAACGCGCTGATGTACCGCGTTAAATCTCCAGTTGCCACGCTTCCGAAAAGCAACTGTTGTGCCAGTACGCTCCCCGAAGAATAAATGCAAATCCTTTTCTCCTGCCGCTTCCATCGTTCGAACGCCGGCGGTACATCCGGATACACTTCGCCTTGCAACTCCCCGCTGGCGTACCCCTGCTGCCAGATTTTTCCCTGAAGCGCCTTCAGCGGTGTGCACTTACTGTCCCGCGAAATCAACCACTGGCCGTACGTTGTGCTCGAACGTAGCACTTCTTCCTCCGAATCGTCGCGCCATCCCGGCGGCTTCAGTCCGTTCCGCTCATCGACTGCGTGCTGCGCGCGCAACTCCTGTATCAGCGCGCGAACTTCTCCAGCCGCAGCGTTCTCGCGGAGAAATCCCTCCAGCTTCCAGCTCGCATACGGGAAAAGTGTTTTGGTCACGAAATCAATGGGTGTGGTCGTGCCTTCGATGTCCAGGAGGATCGCGCGAACTTGGGTTTCGTCGAAAAGCGGCACGCGGTTATTTTGCCGCAGTTTGTGGCGGAATATAGCGCGGGCCCCAGCAAACCGGTTCGTAGTTTCGATCCACGCCGCTGTCCGTATAGTGCGGTGTCCAGCCAGACTTGTCCTGAAACAATCGAATCGCGCGAATCCTCCGGTCGCCGCAAAGGTCGAACCAGTGGCGCGTTCCGCGCGGCACGCGCATCAAGTCGCCCGCTTGCACTTCAATTGCAACTACAGGTCCTTGCGAAGGATGAATGTGAAACAGCCCGCGCCCGGCGATGATGTAGCGAACTTCATCTTCATCATGGGTGTGCTCGATGTTGAACTTCGCCAGCATGGCATCCAGACCAGGAGTGTCCGCGTTCACATCAATCACATCCGCGGTCACGTAGCCGCCGCGCCGCTTCCATTCTTCTATCTGCGGTGCATACGCGCTCAACACTTGGTGTGCCGAGGCATCCTCCGGCAAATCCGCGGGCGTCTCCCAGCGTTCGTATTCGATGCCGATTCCCGCCAGGTAATCGCGCACCTCTTCGTGCTCGCGAAGCGATCGTTGTTCCTCAGGAATTCTCAAGACAGCCATCGCGACTTTCTCCCGTTCCGGCCGTTCCGCATCACGCATTCCGGGCCGTGCCGGAGCGCACCAGAACCTCCATCAAAAACTCCAGAATCTCCACATGACGCTTGGCTTCCGCCAGGCTCTCTCCCCAAGTATAAAGCCCATGCTCCTGCAAAAGGAATCCGTGAATCCCGGGCGTCTGCTCCAGCGTTTGCGAAACGCGGTCGGCCAGTTCCGCCATGTCCTGCGAATTTTCCAGGATCGGCAGCCACTCGCGGTGCTTGTGCGTCGCCACGCCCGCCAGCCCCTTCAGCATCTCGTATCCTTCGAGAACAATTCCGCCCTGCCTCGCCTGCGTGCCGGAAAGCACCGTGCTCCAAACTGAATGCGTATGAAGCACGGAGCCCGACTTCACACTGCGAACAATCGCCAGGTGCAGCAGCGCTTCCGCGGATGGCCTTCCATCGCCGCGCATCACGTTCGCCTTGTCGTCAATCTCCAAAAACTGTGCCGGCGTCAGGCGGCCTTTGTCCAGTCCCGTCGAAGTGATCGCCAGCCGCAGCGGGTCGCGCGAAACCACCGCGCTAAAATTCCCGCTCGTCCCGAGCACCCAACCTCGCGAGTAAAGTCCTCTCCCGATTTCTGTCAAACCCAGAGCCGCTTCCAAAAATTCTCCGGAGCTGCTTCGGGCTGGTTCCCTGCTTTGACGAACGCGAATTGTGTTGGGACGGCTCTTTGCACTTTTCATTGGCCGTCATTATAGCCTCGAAAGTCCTCGAGCTACCTACAGCGTAAAGCAGCGGCACCGTGAAGAGTGTTAAGACTCCGGCCGTCCTATAGCGCGCGAATCCATTCCGTCAGCCGCGCCGCTTCCATTTCAATCAAGCCAGAGTCATGAAACGTGTGTGCGAGCACGGCAATTCCTTGCGTCGCTGATAAAAGGTGCACTGCCAGTCCCCGCGAGTCGGATCCTCTGCCAATGTCCCGGAACTGTCTCTCCATCCAATCCAAGGCCGTTGCAAACAATATCTCGGATTTCCCCGCCGCCGCGCCGCCCAGTTTTCGCAATTCCGAACACAACGTCCCGACAGGACAGCCATTCCGCGCCAGTTCCTCGCGGTTCTTAATTTTGATTTGCACAAACGCGCACAGCCGCTCTTTCGGAGAACCAGCCTTAGCGAACTCCTGCAAGAGCTTCCGGAATCGCAAAACGCGCAGCTCCACAATCGCCTTCGCGATCTCATCCTTGGTCTTGAAGTAGTAGTAGACGTTGCCAAGGGGAATTCTCGCCTCTTTCGCGATGTCTGCGATCGCCGTATTTCCGAATCCGTACCGGTAAGTGGTCTTTTCGGCGGCCTGCAAGAGCCGCGCCCGGTGGTCTGCTTTCGTTTTTGCCATCGCCCCGTCCAATAGTCAGTTGACTGACTGGCATCTAGGATATAGATTGTCAGCGCCCTAGGTCAACGGCAGTGAGATGAAATGGGGAGGCGGACCATGCATGCACTACGGAACGGCGCCCTCGCAGGGGTTCTCCTGTTTGTCTCCCCGGCGCGAAACGCTGCGCAAAACAACTGGGTCGGGACGTGGGCGGCGGCCCCCCAGGCCGCTTTTCGGAGACCAGTCCAGACCTTCCACAATCAAACACTTCGTCTCATCGTGCGCACCAGCGTCGGCGGCAAGAAAGTCCGCATCAAAATCTCGAATCTTTTTGGCGACCACCCGTTGCTCATCGGCTCCGCGCACATTGCGCGTCGAACTTCCGAGGTGGAGATCGATTCCGCCTCCGACCGAACGCTCAAATTTCACGGACGCGCGTCCACAACGATTCCTCCCCAGGCCATGGTGGTGAGCGATCCCGTCGACCTCGGTGTACCCGCGCTGTCGGATCTGGCCATCAGCCTCTTTTTCCCCGAAGCTGCCGCGGTGACGACCTCGCACATTCTGGCGAAGCAAACGAACTACGTCTCCGCCGAAACCGGAGATGCCACCGCACAAGTCAAGTTTCCGGTCGCCCAGACCATCACTGCTTGGCCTTTCCTTACAGGCGTAGACGTTGCGACTTCATCTCACGGTGCCAGCATCGTGGCATTGGGTTCTTCGCTCACCGATGGCGACGGCTCTACGAAAGACGCAAACCGCCGTTGGCCCGACGTGCTTGCCGAGCGCTTGCAAAAAGCCGGTGGAGAGGACGCGGAACTCGGCGTCCTCAACGAAGGCATCATCGGCAATCGCCTCTTGAGCGACACCCAAAGCCCGAGGCAAGCGGGCGGTCCGCCACCATTGGGAGCCGTCTTCGAGGAGTTAGGACCAGCCCTGGGGCAATCCGGTATCGCGCGTTTCGACCGCGACGTGCTCGCGCAAGCCGGCGTGAAATACGTCATCCTTGCCCTCGGTGTCAACGACATGCTCTTCCCGGGCGCGTTCATTCCTCAGACCGAAGCCGTGACCGCCAAGGATCTAATCACCGGAAATCGTCAGCTCATCGCGAGCGCCCACAAGAAAGCAATCCGCATCATCGGCACGACGATTCCCCCTTTCGAGCACGCCCTTTTCCGCGAGCCTTTCTTTGACCGTCTCTACAGTCCTGAGAACGAGAAGATCCGCCAGGAAGTGAACGCCTGGATTCGCAACAGCGGCGAATTCGACGGCGTGATCGATTTCGACGAAGCCGTCCGCGACCCAGACCACCCCACGCAAATCCTGCCGGCCTACGACAGCGGCGACCACCTGCACGTCAATAATGCAGGCAACATCGCACAGGGCAACGCCATCCCGCTGTTCTTGTTCACTGGAGACCGTCGGCCGATAAAGTTCCGTGTGAAATCCATTTGGAGTGCGGTTTATCGTGAGCCAAGTCAAGGGCGGCCTTGTGGCGCTTTTCTTGGCACCTGTCGTTTCAAATTCGTCGAGCTTCGACGGGCATAAGTTGCACCCAGGACTGCGCTTCAGAAGCTTGCAATGAAGGCCGCCTTGTTCCATCTTGAAGAAGCGGCAAGTGAGGCTGCGATCAAGATATGGATTTCTCTTCCTCCCGCCAATGGATTGAGGCACTGTGGCTTCTCTTTGGAGTTTATTGGCTCGTATCCGCGCTCAAGCGCAAGAAGACCAAGCAGCGCGAAACCTTTCTGCAGCGTTTTGGCTACGCGCTTCCGCTGGCCGTGGGCTTTTACCTCCTCTATCAGCCACATCAGCTCTACGGCCGGCTGAGAGACCGCTTCCTTCCTGTTGGTCCGCCAGGCGAATGGTTCGGTGTTTTCCTAGCGGCCGCGGGCATCGGCGTCGCGTTTTGGGCGCGCTGGCATCTCGGCACAAATTGGAGCGGTGCCGTGACCCTCAAGGAAGGGCACGAGCTGATTCGAACCGGACCCTACCGTTCCATCCGCCATCCGATCTACACCGGCATTTTACTCGCGCTTCTCGGAACCGCCATTTCCTTCGGCGAAGTCCGCGCATTGCTGGCGGTGGCCATCGCCTGGCTCTCTTTCTACATCAAAGCCCGCCGCGAAGAATCCTTCCTCATTCGGGAATTCGGTTCCGGTTTCGCCGAGCACAAACAACGCACTGGAATGTTTCTCCCCAGATTACCCTGACAGCCGTACTGCGGATGCTCCCTAGCGAACCAATGCGAAGCTTCTACATTTTCTCTTGGCGTGAGCCTGCCCCTGTCGAGTGAGCGCCTTTTCCTTCTCCGTGCTCTGTGTGTGAACTCTGTGTTGAAAAGCCTGTCCTAGATTTCGCCTGCTCCCATTTTCTCTTTTCTATTTTCCATTTTCTTTGTGTACAATCCCGCTGCTTTATGAATCGCGAATCTTTTTCTGATTAGTACGACGCAGATGCCATGAAACTGAATTCCACGCTTTTGAAGAGCACGGTCGTCGCGGCGCTGGGAGGACTGCTTTTTGGCTTTGACACTGCCGTCATCGCCGGGGCTGTTGACGCGCTTCGCAGCGTCTATCATTTGACGCCGTTCTGGACGGGATTCACGGTCTCTGCCGCGCTGGTGGGCACCGTGATAGGCTCCATGCTCGCGGGCATTCCCGGAGATCGCATCGGCCGCCGCGCCAGTTTGCGGTGGATGGCTATTCTGTACGTCGTCTCAGCTGCGGGCTGCGCTTTTGCGTGGAACTGGAGCGCGCTCGTTTTCTTCCGTTTCATCGGCGGACTCGGCATCGGCGGCTCGTCGGTCCTCGGTCCGATGTACATCGCGGAAATTGCACCGGCAAAATGGCGCGGGCGGCTCGTCGGCACTTTTCAGTTCAACGTCGTGTTCGGAATTCTCCTCGCCTACTTTTCAAACTATTTGATCGGCACCATGGGTTTCGGCGACGCCGAGTGGCGCTGGAAGCTCGGCGTTTCCGGCCTTCCCGCGCTGCTTTTCCTCGCGCTGCTTTTCGGAATTCCGGAGAGCCCGCGCTGGCTCGCCAAGAAAGGCAGAACGAGCGAGGCCGGCGAAGTGCTTCGCCTAACCGGCGAAGAACACCCCGACCAGGAACTGAAAGAAATCGTCGAGTCCATTGACGCTGAGCACGTCACCAGCGACGCGCTCTTCACGGCAAAATATCGTGTCCCGATCTTCCTCGCGGTCACCATCGGCATGTTCAATCAGCTTTCCGGGATCAACGCCATTCTCTACTACCTGAACAGCATTTTTGCCTACGCGGGCTTCAGCAAAGTTTCCGGCGACTTGCAATCCGTCGCCGTCGGCGCCACCAACCTGATTTTCACGGTGATTGCAATGTCGGTGATCGACAAGCTCGGCCGCAAGACGCTGCTGCTCGTTGGCTCGGTCGGCACTTGCCTGTGTCTCGCGGGCGTCGCCGGGATTTTTCTCACCAACCGCCACCAGGAATTGCTGGTCTGGATGCTGATCGGCTTCATCGCCTTCTTCGCCTTTTCGCAAGGCGCGGTGATTTGGGTCTACCTCAGCGAAGTGTTTCCGAACCGCGTGCGTGCCAAAGGCCAGAGCCTCGGCAGTTTCTCTCACTGGATCATGAACGCGCTGATTTCCTGGACCTTCCCGCTGATGGCGGCGTCTTCCGGGGGCTACCCGTTCGCGTTTTTCTCCGCGATGATGGTCGTGCAATTCTTCGTCGTGCTCTTCTTCTACCCCGAAACCAAAGGCATCTCGCTCGAAGAAATGCAGAAAAAACTCAAAATCGCTTAGCGCCTCCGCGCGGCGGACTCTTCACCGCCGGCCGGCGGATTTTGCGGTTCTTGCGGCGAGGCGCTGGCGCGCGTAATCGCTCCAAGGACTGCCGGGATCAAGTTGCAGATAAGATTGCCAATGTTCACGCGCTTCGTCGAAGGCGCCCAGCTTTTCGCAGACTAATGCCAAGTTGTAGCGTGCATCGGGATGGCTCGGATCGAGCCGCACGGCCCGCCGCAAATGCTGCCGCGCGTCTTCGAGCTGGCCCATTTCTTCCAGCACGCTGCCCAGATTGAAATGCGCCAGCCCGTTCTGTGCATCGCATGCAAGCGCGCGGTGGTAGCAGTCTGCGGCCTTCTCGAAATTTCCTTGTTCGTAGTACAGCGTTCCGCAATTGATCAGCGCGTCCGTGCGTTGTGGATCCTGCCGCAACGCATGCTCGTAAGCGTCAATGGCTTCCGCCCACGTCTTGCGGTTCGCGCGGTCCGCCTCGTAGTCGAGCGCCAGTGCGAACCACTCATCCGCGCCGCGCTCGGAGATGACTTGGACTTCTTCATCCAGTTGGCGCGTCTCGAAATTCATCACGAACTGGCCGGTCACAGGCTCAAGCCGCGCGCCCTCGCGCTCGACGATGACGTCTTTCCCGTCGGAAAGAACGCGGAGCTCAGTGAGCGGCGCCTGCACTTGCGAAAGCTTTTCGCGAAGCGCCGCCAGTGCTCGCCGCAAGCGGCTTGCGGGAATTCCTTGCTCGATGAGTTGCTTGACGGTGCGAAGCGCGATGAGGTCGCGGAAATCGTAAAAGCGGTTGCCCTGATCGTTCCGAGCGGAAACCAGTTCGAGGCGGTCCCAATAGTCCAGTTGTTTTGGAGACAGACCCAGGATACGCTGGACTTCGTCGCGGCTGAATCGGTCTGTGGTCCCCATGAAGACTTAAAGATGCCTCAAAAAGCGGTGCCCGTCATTCCGAGGAGCGAAGCGACGAGGAGTCTGCTTCTCGGTTTTCCTAAAAAGCGGATCCCTCGCTGGGCTCGGGATGACAACCAAAGCAATTCTTACCCGACGGCTTTCTTCCCCTTCTTCGGAACCGCCACCGGACCCGCCGCGGCAGCGGGCTCGACCGCGCGCACTGGCGGCTTCTTCGCCGGAGCCTGGCGCTCCGCCAGGCTCTTCTTCAACGCCTCCATCAAGTCAATCACCGGGGCCATGTGCGGCTGCTGGACTTCGGTCACTTCCTGGCCCTTGAGCTTCGCGGCAATCATCGCGCGCACGTTCTCCTGATACGTGTCCTCATATTTCTGCGGATCGAAGGGCACCGCGAGGTTCTCGATCAGTTGCTGCGCGAGCTTTTTCTCCTGGTCCTTGATCTCGACCTTGTCCGTCGACGACGATTCCGTCGCGCGAATTTCGTTCGAGTAGAACATCGTGTGCAGCATCATGCCCTTGGAGCTCGGCCGCACCACCACAATATGTTCGCGCTGATGCATCGTCAACTTCGCGATCGCCGCGTAGCCGGACTCCTGCATCGCGCTCATTAAGAGTTGGTAGGCCTTCGCGCCGCCTTCATCCGGCGTAAGATAGTACGACGCGTCGAAATAGATCGGGTCCACTTCGCCCAGCTTCACGAACTCCAGGATCTCCGCGACCTTTGCGGACGGCGGCTCGACCTTTTCGAGTTCCTTTTCGTCGAAGAGCACGTACTGATCTTTTTCGTATTCGTAGCCCTTCACCACCTCCGAGCGTTCGATGATGCGGTTGTGCGTCGGGCAAAACAAGGGCTGCTTGACGCGCGTGTGGCATTCCTTGTGGAGCTGGTTGAAGCTGATGCGTTCGCTTCGCGCCGCCGTGGTCAGTCGCACCGGAATCGAAATCAAACCAAAGGTAAGGTGTCCCTTCCAGACCGTTGAAGCCATATCGAATCTCCCCCAGTTGTAGCCGCGGCGGAATATATCCCGACTTTGTCGGGACGCCGCTGCCGTTTGTGCCGCCCCAGGGTTCTCTTGGTTTAGAGCCGACCGCCCCAATTTGTCGCCGATTGGTAAGGTTAGCCACCGCCCAGGGAGAATGCAAGGCGAATCCGGGGAAGGGGATGCCCAAAGAGGCAGAGGAGAGATTGCGGGGAGGTGACGGAAAATGGGAAAAGTGAAAATGGAAAATGGAGGGCCCTGGGCAACAATGCAAAAGCTTGAAGGGAAAGAGGTTGCGGGAGGATCATCGTGGTCGTTGTGGTAACCAAAGTCGCAAATTTGCGGGGCGTGGCAGCAACGTTGCATCTACCGGTAGGTGTCAGGAGTAACATGAGCCCTGCGGATTCTGGCGGTTGCAAAGGAAGAGATTTTCCTTGGATGGGTGCTTTGCCTGGTTTTTGTAAGCTCTTCGGATCGTGCGCGATATGAAGATCTAACAGGATCAAGGCCCGCACACGATGAGCGCGGACGGTTCTTGCAACGCGAACAAGCTGTCGTGCACTAGTGGGTAAGCCCCCAAAGGCATTGAGCAGCGGAAGCGTGAAAGGATGGCTGGAAGCATGGCACAAACGCCATCTGCAGTTTTATCTGAGGAATATCAGGAGAGTTGAAAATGCGAAATCCATCTGCATTCAAAGCTTTCGTGAATTCCGTTTGGTCAATCGCGATTGTTGGCACAACCATCTGGGCGCTGACCAGTAACGCAGCTCCTCCTGCTACATTGGCCTACGCTCACGTTCTCGGCAATGGCACCTTGGACACCGCGAACTCGAAGAATGTTGTAGCCTTGGGAGGAGGAAACGGCTTGTATTGCTTCAAGCTCGCATTCAAACCGAGAAATACCGTCGCGACGCTAGCAGACGACCCCACCGCTCCAGACCAAAGTGTAGGCTTCATCAAAGTTGCCGTACCTCCGACGCCCACTTTTACCTGCTCGACTCTCCCCCAGCCGGACGCGGTAGTGGAAACCGGGAAGGAGACATCAGTGAACGGCGGCACTTCGGCAGGCGGCTTCGCGTTCTACGCATATTGGACCCGATAGGCACGAACGCGCCGAATCCAGTTCGCGGAAGCTCCTACGTCCATACGTAAGACGTGGTGGGTGGGCAATAGACCGGGCGCCTCGCTCTTAAGGGTGCGGGTTTTGACTCGGCCGGGATTCACCTCCTCTTTATTTTGCTATCCCTGGCGGGCGGACTTTCATCCAATAAGCGGCTGAAGTGTCCGCATGTTTGGTGAGATCGCAAGGAGGAACTATGTCATCCGCTCTCCGTAGGCTTCGTCTTCCCCTGGTTCTGCTGGCCCTCTGCTGCATCGCGACTTCTCTGCGTGCCCAAGGTTCGACAAATGTTATTACCGGTACTATCGAGAAAGTCGATTCCGGGGCGAAGACCGTTGCGGTGAAAACCGCTGACGGCACCGTTGAAACCGTGAAATTCACAGATCGGACAACGGTTCACGGGCTCAAAGACGCCGCGAAAGGAGCTGACCTGGCAGGCAACGAAGGAGGCCACGTAATCGTCCACGCGGTTGGGGAGGGCGCCGACAAGACCGCTCACTCCGTTGAATGGGTTGGAGATAAATCCGTGCATGCAACGGAGGGTACCGTGGAGGAAGTAGGCAAAGGTTCCAAGACGGTTGCGGTAAAGAGCGCCGACGGTACGAAAGAAACCTTCAAGGTTGCGGATCACGCCGTGGTTGATACTGGCAAGGGTGTCGCTCGCTACTCGACGCGCGGGGCGAAGAAGGGTGAACATGTGACCGTGTATTACACCGAAGAAGCAGGGAAAAAAATCGCTCACGTGTTCAAGCACTTGTAGGGGAGCGAGTCGCGCACAGACCGAACCCTGGACGCGGCACCGCGTACCCTTGAGTTTTGAGGGTGTAAGGAGGTCATGCCATGGCGCTTGCGGAAAGAGGGAAAATCGAAATTGGAAAATCGAAAATGGGAGGAAAAGAACACCGGCCGCTCCCGAAAAGGATTTGGATTATGGTTGTGTGCGCGCTGGCTTGTGTCTGGATGCGGGCTCCAGTTGCGTTAGCGCAACGTGGTGCTCCTGTTGCGGGCGGTCACTTTGGACGTGTTCACGGTGGCGTGCATCCCACGGGAGCAAGCGCGCCGCATGCCATCCCGCCTCGCATTGCGCCGCCGCTGGCTCCTCCTGCGCCGGTTACGCGCCCGTCCGTGGTTGGGCAAAGGGTTGGCTTTGCACCACGCGTAGGCTTTGGACCACACCCAATTTTCCCTCGCGGCCCGATTTTTCATCGGGCGGCGTTTTTCCGTCTGCGACAAAACTTTTACCCTTGTTGGTGGGTGAACTGCGGCCCTGCGTGGGTCTCGGGGTTCGGCTGTGGCGATTGGCGCCCGCCTGAATACGCTCCCACAAATTATGTGACGATTTACGAGAACCCCGTGTACGTGTACTACGAGGGAGACCGCCAGCTCGTCGAACTCTTCTTAAAAGACGGCACCGCTTTCAGCGTGACCGACTATTGGTTTGTCAACGATCAAGTGCATTTCACCACGGTCGAGGAAGATGGCACGAAATCCGCCGAAGAGGTGATCGGCCTGGACGAACTGGACGTGCAGAAAACGATTAAAGTGAATACGCGCCGGGGATTCCGGGTCGTACGGCGCGACGAGTCTTTGGAGCAGTATTTGCGCGATCATCCGGACGCTAATGCGCCTCTCCTCGAGCCTCCCCCAAAGAACTAGGAGGTGCGTAGGATAGAATGCGGGCATGGGGAAGCTGGAGGAGTACAGGCGGAAGAGGAAGTTTGACCGAACGCCTGAGCCGGTGGGAGCGCCTGACGTCGACGAAACGCTGGAGGCGAAGCCTCCGGCGGAGGTTGCGCCGCAGCGCGCAGGCCATTCGACGAGGACGGCCACGCCTGCTTCGGCAGGCAAGCCGACACGTTTGCCGAAGCCCATGCCGAAGTTGCGCCTCGAGCCGAGTCGCCACGGCGAACACGGAAACATATTTGTAGTGCAGAAGCATTCGGCGACGCGGCTGCACTACGACTTCCGGCTGGCGATCGACGGAACGCTGAAATCGTGGGCGGTGCCGAAGGGGCCTTCGCAGAGCCAGGCGGACAAGCGCCTGGCGGTGCAGACCGAGGATCATCCGCTGGAGTACGGCAACTTCGAGGGGAACATTCCCGAGGGCAACTACGGCGCAGGAACGGTGATGGTGTGGGACCGCGGAACGTTTGTGGTGGAAGGGGAGCCCGGCAAACCGCAAGCGGCGATGCTCGACGCTTTGCCGCAACTGGAACGCGGCGAAATTAAGTTCAGCTTGAACGGCGAGAAGCTGCGTGGCGGCTTCGTGCTGGTGAAGATCAAGCGCAGCGAAAAGGGCAACGAGTGGCTGCTGATCAAACACAAGGACGCAGCAGAAGATCCCACGTGGAATATTGACGAGCATGACGGTTCGGCGTTAACCGGGAGGAGCATCGCGGAGATTGCGGAGCAAACGCCGCCAAAAAGGAGTTCCGCCCCGATCGAGGCCAGAGAGGTGCACGGCGCGCGCAAAAGCGCGATGCCGTCGCGCGCGGAACCGATGCTGGCGACGCTGGTAGAGCAGCCGTTCTCTGATCCCAACTGGCTCTTTGAGATTAAGTGGGACGGCGTGCGCGCGACGGTATGGATTGCGGATGGCGCGTTGACGCTGCGCTCGCGGAACAGCATTGACATCACTGGGCGTTACCCAGAGTTGGCGGCGCTGCCAAGGAGGTTCGCGGGGCGTGAAGCGATTCTGGACGGGGAAATTGTGGCGCTGGATTCGCGCGGGCGCGGCGACTTCCAGCGCTTGCAGGAGCGCATGCACGTGCGCGCCCCGGGAGAAAAGCAGGTTCGCGAGACGCCGGTGGTTTACTTTGCTTTCGACCTGATTTATTGCGATGGATACGACTTGCGCGACGCGCCGCTTCTGGAGCGCAAGCAGCTTTTGCAGCGGATGCTGCACGCGACGGAGCGGTTTCGCTATGCGGACCATCAGGCTGAGCACGGAAAAGAGTTGTACGAGCTGGCGAAAGAGAACGGGCTGGAAGGAATTGTCGCGAAGCGCGGCGACAGCCGTTATGTGAGCGATCGCAGCACGAGTTGGGCGAAGGTGAAGGTGAGCCAGACACTCGATGCGGTGGTGGGCGGCTGGACGGAAGCGCGTACGGAAGCGATTCCCTTTGGTTCCTTGCTGCTGGGATTGTACGAAGGGAAGAAGCTGAGGTTCATTGGGCACGTGGGCAGCGGGTTTGATGCAAAGAAGCACGCGGAGTTGAGCGCGAGATTGAAAGAGTTGCGTGCGGGGGCTTCTCCATTTGACAGTGTGCCTGAAACGAATGAAAAGCCTTTCTGGGCGAAGCCGGAGCTGGTCGCGAGGGTGAAGTTTGGCGGTTGGACGCAGGAAAAATATTTGCGGCATCCGGTTTTTATCGGACTGCGCGAGGACTTGAAACCGGAAGAATGCAAATGGGAGAGCGAGGAGCCTGCTGCAACGCCTGTTGTGGTGCGAGCTCCGGAAGTAGTCGGCAAAGTGATTAGCGACAAAGCGGCCATCGAAACTGAACTGTGCAAAGGGTGTGCCGAAACCATCAACATCGAGCTGGATGGCAAGCGGCTCCGGTTCAGCAACCTGAACAAAGTGTATTTTCCGGAGTCGGGCTACACGAAGCGCGGTTTGCTGGCCTATTACTACCGCATGGCGGATTACATTTTGCCGTTTTTGCGCGGGCGGGCGCTCGTGCTGCGCCGTTATCCGGACGGAATACAAGGGCAGGCATTTTTTCAGAAGGATTTGGTTGAGGGCATCCCGGAGTGGTTTAAAACGGCGCCCATCGATTCTGAAGAGCGCGGAAAACAGATTCACTACGCGACAGCGGATGATCGCGCATCACTTTTGTTTTTAGCCGGGCTGGGCTGCATTGACCACAACCCGTGGTCCAGCCGGTTGGACGATCTGGAGCATCCAGATTATTTCTTTTTTGATTTGGATCCGTCGGACGGGACGGACTTTTCCGTGGTGGTGACGATCGCGCGGGCGCTGCACGAAAAGCTAGAAGAGTTGGGAATTGTGAGCTTCTTGAAAACGTCGGGTGCGACGGGGTTCCACATCTTCATTCCTGTGGAGCCGCTTTACACCTACGAGCAGTTGCGCACGTTTGGAGAAATCATTTCGCGCACGGTGACCGCGCAGCATCCGAATTTGGTGACGAATGAGCGGTCGGTGGCGAAAAGGCCTGCGGGACGCGTGCTGATAGACGTGCAGCAGAATGCAATGGGGCGGCCGCTGGCCGCGGCGTATTCGGTGAGAGCGTTTCCGAAGGCTCCGGTTTCCACTCCGGTGTTGCCGCGCGAGTTGAAGTCCGGCCTGAAGCCAGAGAATCTAAATATCAAGACGGTTTTTGCGCGGATGAAGGAAAAGGGTGACCTCTGGAAAGTTTTTTGGAAGAGCCAGCAGAGAATTGAAGGTGCCATCGAGGCGCTGAGCAGCCGTATGGCGCAGAAATAGTTCCTACAAGATGAGCCCGATCCCCGTTCCCTCTTGCGATATCCTTACACGCAAGTCTGCGTGGAGAAGTCATATTGTGTCTTTTTTCCTCGTTTCGCGCTCGCGCTGTGATTAAATGTTTTGCGCTGGAGGTGCTTCATTTTTGCTACAGATTCACGCACTGGAAGGCTTCGCGTTGGCACCTCGGGATACTCGTACAAGCAGTGGAAAGGGAATTTCTATCCCGAGAAACTGCCGGACAAGGAGATGCTCCGCTATTACGGCACGCAGTTCTCGACCGTCGAGATCAATCACAGTTTCTACCGAATGCCCACGGAGAATTTGCTTCTGAACTGGGCAAAGATGGTGCCGGAAGGATTCCGGTTTGCGTTAAAGACAAACCAACAGATAACGCACATTCAGCGATTGCGTGGGAGCGAGAGCACGCTGAAAAGATTCTTGGAAGTGGCCAGCGTGCTCCATGAAGGAGATCATCTGGGGCCGATTCTCGTTCAGCTTCCGCCGTCGTTTAAATTTGACAAGCCACTTTTGGAAGATTTTCTCGCGTTGCGGCCGTCGGCTTTTCTATTTGCGTTCGAAGTGCGCCACGCGTCGTGGTACACCGAGGAAACATATGAGACGCTTCGCAAACACCAGACCGCGCTGTGCGTTGCAGAGACGGAAAAGCAAGAGCCTCCGGAAGTGCTGACCGCGAATTTCACTTACGTGCGTCTGCGCCTCGAGAATTACACGCTAAAGCAACTGGCTGCATGGAGAAAACGATTTGACACCTGGATGAGTCAAGGTGTCGACGTATATGCCTATTGCAAGCACGAAGATGAAGGCAGAGCTCCCGCCTACGCCCGGAAGATTCTCGGGGTCGATGGCTCCGACGGCAAAAAATAAGAGCGAAGCGCTTTGGAGAGTGGAGACGCCATTGCGTCCGTAACCGGAACCCTGTGTAACCGTGTGTCCCGTTCTTCTGTAACGCATGCGTCCGGGTTGGACCCTCACGCTGGCATGCGTGAGGCGTTCAAAAAACCGATTCCAGAGCGCGGCTGTAAGTCATTGAATTTGCAGCTGCGATTTTCCGTAGCTGCAACGTTCGAGAAACATTTTCTGAAGGAGCAAAACTTTAGGGAATTACTTCTCCAAATTCGCCGTAAGCTGGACTTGCGATCCCGCCTGCACGGTGATCTCCCGTGACCAGTCCTTGTAGCCTGTCATTTTGAGGGTTATAGTGTGCTTGCCCGGCGAGAGCTTGAGCGCCGCCGGACTATTCCCCACGAAATCTCCGTCCACGGCCAGGTCCGCTCCGGTCGGATTTGACGAGACATTTACGGCTCCCTTCGGTGTTTCCGTAAGTGCACTCGCTGCTTTGGTCTCGGTGGTTTTGCTTTCAGATTCCTTCTTTTCCTCAGTCCCTTTGGTTACGTCCGTTTTGACTCCGACTGGTACAAACTCCCGGTCCTTTTCACCAACCGCGACGGGAACTCCCGTCACTCCCTGCAACGCGACCAAAATTGCACGATAGTTGTCTTTGTCGCCTTGTAGCAAAATGCCTGCGGTTTTGTTATCTGGCGTCGTGTACTGAACACCGATGTAGTGAAGCCGCGTCTTGTGAAACAACCCGAATAAGGCGACAGGAGCCACCAGAACCGCCAGCGCAACCATCGTCCCCACTCGCCGGTGCGCCTCTTGCCCGTAACTTAGGGTAGTCACGGACTTCGGTGGGATTTCCAGCTTCTTGCCATCTTTGAGGGCTAGGGTAATCATGTCGGAGGTTACCCTGAGATGGTTGTTCCAATCTTTCGGATCGACTTTAGAGTCAACCGAGCCGCCGTTGTATCGAACTTTGTCAAATGAGTTGCCCTGAGCCCACGTGACCATGGCCGAACACAGAACGACAGCGAAGAGTCTCTTCACAATTTGCATGGGGCCTCCGTTAAGGAACACCAGGATGGAACGCAACTTAGCCCGAACTATATCAGAAGGGAAAACGTTCGACTTTAATTGTGCTCTATCCTCCACTCTCGTGAAATGCGAGCGCGGTGCCAGAAAAGCAACAGCAACTTAGGCTCGCCCATACCGAGTCACCTTTCCATCCACAACATTTGCAACGTAACGACCCCCGCTGAGACTGCATGACTTTTCTCCCCGACTGTGCCAATTGCGCCCACCGCGATTTGGTATTTGGATTCTGTTCCAGGCCGCGAATGTCCTCGCTATCGAATACAAAATCCGCCTGCCTCAAGCCTTTCCTGGGAGTGCGCCGAACAGAGTAGGTTTCCGAGCCCGGTTTGACGATCTTAGTATTTTCTACGAGAACCTGCCGCCACACTTCAACGAGAGTCTCCTCACCTTGCCACGCTGGTGTGCGGTCAGATAGGAGTTTCGTCGTTCGTTCGGAAAACTGTCCCACAGCTCAGATGAGTACCGCGGCTCAACTCCTGGAGAGTCTCCAAATCGGAGAGGTTGCGCCTAGTACTTGGCCATCGCTAGTGTTTGACAGGATCCAAGCTGGCTAATAGTTCCGAGGGATGCAGAACGCGTCCCCAGGCGATGATGAGAGAAATAGCGCGAGTATTTCTGATGTCCTTTGTCGGATCCCGATCGACAACGATCAGGTCGGCCCTTTTGCCCACACTCACGGTTCCCACCTCTTTCAGGATCCCGAGCGACTCCGCACCATTGCGAGTCGCGATGGTCAAGACTTCGAGAGGCGACAACCCCGCTTCCACCAGTAGTTCCAATTCGGTGTGCAGGCTCGGGCCTGGCACGATCCACGGGTTCGGTTCGTCAGAACCAGCAGTCAAAAGGACCCCACCGCGCGAATAAGCCTGAACAAGGGCTTCCATCTTGCGCCAGGAATGCCGACCGTGTTCAAAATCCTGAGGCTTCCAATCACCGACCAGATTCAAAGAGAAGAAAGACAACCGCATCGCGGCAGGTGCAAGCGTTAAATCCGGGCTGTCGAGGAATCGCGAGTCCGATCCTTTGAACTTCGTTGCATAGGCCATCAGCGTCGGATCGACGGGAATTCTGCGACGGGCAAGCTCTTGAATCATGGTGGCAATCTCTGGACCGTCCGGCTGAACGTCATCGAGCCATTGCAGACGGGCGTGCATGGCGCCGCGCTGCTCGATGGCGCGGAGGTATGCTTGCCTCCGATCCGGCGGCAACTCCTCGACAGCCCACGAGGCGCCGTGACAAATGCCGTCGATCCCCAAACGAGCAGCCGCCGTCCAACTTGTCGCTTGCAGATGCCCAATTACTCTCAGGTTCCTCGTATGGGCTTCACTGATCACAGCAGCCACGAGGTCGGGAGGCATGTTGCTATAGACTTTCAAGAAATCGACCCGCGCCGCCGATTGGGCGCTTACCTCCCGTCGGATGTCGTATTCGTTTGCAACTGGACGCGTCAATCCATCAAAGCGAGAACCACGGTTCAGAATGTTGCCCGCGGTCAAAACCGTGGGTCCGGCGATCTGTCCGGCGGCGACCCGATCGCGTAACGCTGCCGCGTCACGTGTCGGACCTCCAGGATTGCGTACCGTTGTGATCCCAAACGCAAGAAGCAGCCGGAGCGAAGCCTGCGAAATTTCATCGTTGTAAACAGCAGTGCTGGCGTTTCGGGAACCGACCCAGTCGAGATAGGTGACATGGGCATGCGTGTCGATTAATCCCGGTAGTAGGAATCGATTGCGGCCGTCAATGACGCGTATAGGTTTAAGAGGCGGCTGCTTGGTTGTCGGCCCGACATATGCGACCAGCCCGTTCTCGACAGCGACGGTCATATCGGGTTGCGGCTGCTTCCCGGTGCCGTCAATGACCGTGATGTGCTCAATTGCGAGTGAACCAGTCGAGTCGTGCAAGTCGGACGAACTGTGAGTCCGTCGTTCGAAGTCTCCGGCGACGCAACCCAAGAAAAACGCTAGCACTAAGAGTCTGTTGATAAGTGTCGCGGTGGACATAGAAGCCTGTCGTAGGCTCAACGGTCTTGTAAATCCTTAACGTTCGTGCGCGGCGATGCCGTTCCTACCCGTGTAACGATCAACAGGAAAGTATTCCAAGCCTTTTGTGAAAGCAGAGGACTTACAGCTGGCCTATTTTTCATACCTGGTGGTACGCCAAAGGCGCATGAATTCTAGTCGGAAATGTTCCTCCTGGCACCCATCCACATTCGGTTGTCAGGTTTACCCGGCAGAATTCCTATTCAAACGCGGCGTGAGAGCCCCCGAAGCGCTTCGTCATCTTTTTGCGGAAGCTCGAGTCTTCAGAGAGTTTTTGAATTGAGCGATCGTAGCGTGCTTTGACTTTCGCCACTCCCTTTTCCGAGGCACGGGTTATTTCCCACATTAGTTCTCCGAGAAGACCCCAAGTACGTGCTCAGCTTGATGAGCCGGAGTGCCTGTAGCCACCATCGTTTCAAAGGCGTTTCTCACTTCGGGTACCTTCTCTATCTGCCCCTTGACAGCTGCATGTATGGCTACATGGGCTAAAGGGCTCACGACGTTGCCCTCAAACTCGACTTCGTAGGGATCTCCCTCCCGCAAGTCCGCAAATTCGAGCGCGTTGTGAATATGTTTTAGGTGCATGTGTTCCTGCATTGCCGTTGCAAACAGCTGCTCTTCCTCCGGAAGTTCGGCCATCGTGCCGTCCTTTACTGCGTCATAGGTGAGCTTCTGCAGTTGTCCCGTTAATTTGCGGAGTTTCGCCAGTTCGTCGTCCATTCCCTTTACTCCTAGCGCGTATCAGCAGACGAGCGGTGTGCACGCCGGTCGCTGCGAGGCCACTCTCACCTTTGCTTTTTATCCGCAGAGCGCATTCCGATGCCAGAGTTCCTTCAGCGAACGCTCTGCTCACCTCTACCATAATATCGGGTCGTATGAGGAACTTGCCCGGCATGTTGGATTGCTCCCGGTTTGCCCGTAATCCGCCACACATACGCAAATTCCTAGTTGACCCCGATATCTAATGCACTAACCTACTCCGTTCCTAGTTGCGCCTCCGAGGTTGCAAATGCGGAATCCACCTGGGGACGTTCGCGCAGAAGTTTTCGTACTCGAGCCCATAACTCTTCCGCAAGGTAGGCTCTTCGTATAGGCGGACAAACAGATGGAATGCAACCCAAACCGCAATACCGTACTCAAGAACGCGGACACTCCCGAAAAACAGCCCTTGACCGAGAATTAGCGACAGGACGGCAACATACATAGGATTTCGCACATACTGGTACAACCCACCCACGACTAAATGGCGCGTTGGGAAGATGGGCGCAGGCGTACCGACGCCTTGGAGAGCGAACCGGGTGAAGGAGTCCAAAAGAACAGGAAGACCTGCTGCAATCAACAATACTCCGACGAGCCGAAATGCGGAGGTTCCCAACAGCGGTACTCCAACACGCCAACCAGTAATCCGCCAAGGTACATAGCCGGCGACAATTCCCGGAGCAACAACGAGAAATAAAGCGGAGCCAAGAATGGCAAATACTCGTCTCATTTTGGGGATTATACATTGCCCGTCGGCGGATGGTCGGTAATCCCCCAATTACCTCGATTTGGATACGCGAGGGTTACCGCCGAAGTCTTCATCGCCGCCGGGGAGTGGGAGTTGGCTGAATTTAATCGCAGCTTTTCGGCAAGGCCCCGCTGACCGCGAGTGCGCGCGTACGGGAGGGAGGCTGGGCAATGGCGCCCATCTGGGTTGCGTCAGGCTGAGTTCAAGCCGCCGGCGATGGCGGCCGTCACTTCTGCAGCATTCGGAGGATCCAATAGGCGGCCGTCGAGGCGGCAAGGTGTTTCAGCGTATGGCCGCTGACCATGTGCCCTAGCGAGAAAATCGGCTTGTCCAGGGTCTCCAGGACTTTTGCCAAGGCATAGAAACCGACGACAACCGCCAAATCCGATCCTCGTGTATAACGTGGCGGAATGAGAAGTGCCAGCAAGAGAACAAGCGCCGAATACACTTGCACGGCAGCATAGAAGCGCAAGTCTCCCTTGCCTCGTGCCTCACTCACGTACCACTGCAGCACACTGGCCAAGCCCACGAGCAAAAGGATCGGAAGTAACCATAGGCCAAGTCGAAGGCTGATGCGCTCGGCGATCACCGCCGCCACCATCGCCATGAATGCGATCGTCATGGGGAGGCGGTCCCACACGATCCGGGCGTTACTTGGCGACCAATGATAGTAAGAGGAGCCGAACGCTGTCAGGAACACACCCACAAAGACGAGCAGATAGGGCCATCGCTCGCGCGGCTCAATAAACGGTCCGATCGTCGCACTTGCATCGCGCCGAAATAAGAAAATCAGACCCCACATACCGACAACGGCGAAAGGGAAATTCGAAGTCACATCGGCAAAGTGCGGAATGCCGAGAAAGCTGCGCTGGTCCGCGAACTGGTGATACGACGGTGGCTGTGGAATGGGGGGCAACAAGACGGCAATCAAGGCTACCGCCGCGGTGAGCGCAGACAAGAGCCACAGACTCAGATTTCGAGAAATCAGAGGCTCCTCTCAGTTGATTGGTCTTCGCTTCCGCGAGCCGAATTTGTGGGAATATGCCCAGGTGAATTCCGCGCCAAACAAGAAGATGTGCGCGGAATAATAGACCCACATCAAGACCACGACAAGGGAGCCTGCTGGCCCAAAGCGCGTGCTGACCCCATTTCTCCCCAGATACGCTCCGATCAGGAATTTGCCGGCAATAAACAGCAGTGAGTTGACCGCGGCGCCGATCCAGACATCCTTCCAATCGATGTCCACGCGAGGCATCAATTTGTAGATCATCGCGAACACCGTGGTCGACAACACGATGCCAACGGTCACGTCAAAGGCGTAGGCCACGGTCGTCCAACCATCAAACCGCGGATGCCACCACCTGCTGAGCGCGTCTAGACCGGCACTGAACGTCAGCGAGACCATCAACAGGAAACCAATGCCAAGAACCAGGCCAAAGGACAATAACCGGGCACGCGCGAGTCTCCACAAGCTGAAGCTGCTACTGATCCTTGCTGGCACCCGCCAGATGCGATCGAACGCGCCCTGCAGTTCCGCGAACACGGCGGTCGAGCCGATCATAAGGAAACCAATGCCGACAACCACCGCCAGGACACCCCCGGTTGGCTTCCGCGCGCTTTCCAGCAGGCCCTGTACGGTCAAAGCGCCCGGCGTTCCGAGCATGCTCTGCAGTTGATAAAAGATCTCAGCACGGACAGCTCCTTCGCCGAAGACAAGGCCAGCGATGGAACTGACGATCAGCAAAAGGGGGGCGATCGAAAACATCGCGTAAAAAGCCAAGGCCGCACCCATGCTCTGTGCGTAGTCGTGCACCCAATTCACGACTGCCGCTCTTAACAGACCGGTGACCTCGTCGCGACTCATGGTGCTATTCCGTGCCCTGGGGTACACAGAGCATCCGTAGAAGGTGGAACATCATGGTTGCGCCGCAGGCAGGGACGCTCGGATACGCTGGGAGAAGTCCGGAGCATCACCGGCAGCTTGGGCCAAGCTATTGATCCATGCACGACGCCGCAACTCTTGGAACGACAGGGCGGGATTCAGCAAGCCTGCCCGATACAGGCCCCGATCGGAATACCCATTAAGCCAGAACCGAATGTCAAAGTCGTGGAGCTTACCGGCGATCCTCGCATAACGCACGATGTTGATGGTGCAACTGTTGCTGAGGAGATGGTAAAACTCGGGCCGGCTTGCAAGTTCGTTGATGCGGTCAAGGTAGACGAGGAAGAGGCGGCGCACGTTTTCGGACAATGCTTCAACGTGGTAAAGATACACGTCCTCGTGGCGGTAATTCGTGCGTACCCGCACGATGTCTCGCTCATCGCCCACGACGTAGATCAAGCCGAATTGCTTGAAGAGTGAGGCGAGAGGGTCAAACCCCTGTCCAACGTGTCGTCTCGCTTCAATCGAGATGCACACGGGAGGCGCGTTATCGAAATTGAAACTCAGAAATGTGTGCGCCACCGGTCCGGGCATCCAGTAGGAGACATAGAAATCCAGCGAAGTCAGATGTGAGATCAACACTTCACGCGATTCGTAGTGCGGCGTGAAGTCCGTGGTCGAGCGATAGTCAAAGTTGCGAAAATTCTTCAGCAACACGCGGTCGCCATCACGGAGCGCCTGCGGCAGCACGGCCACCTCTGTTTGCCAGGCGCGGTTGAACGAAGGCTGGATAGACACGTACAAAACAACCACCGCGAGGAACAACCCGGCGAAGGCAAGATATGTGCGCAGGCTTCGCTTCCACCACAGCGCATAAGTGCCGAATGCCAGGAACGCGATTGCCAAAACCAAGCGTAGGCAGGCCCACGGAAGATTCGACCAATAGAGCACAAGCGTCGCCCACGCCAGCACAAGGAAGCTGAATAACAACCGCAGCCCAGTCCAAAGCCAGGCGATGGGTTTTAGCAGCCATGGCGTGGAAGACGAGCGCGCTTCAGTCAATGTCATGGGCGGTCATTGATCCTGGTGCTCAGCCCTGGCGCGCCATGAGCGGTGAGGTCAAGAACTAGCCAGCGCCTGACAATCATCTTCACCACCCCGCTGTTGCAGCCATTGAGGCAACGCTTTATGGCTTTACGATTTCCGTCTCTACCACCAGGTCAAGCACATAGAGGTTGGAAGGTGCGCCGCCAGCAGATGCAGGGCCTTGGAATTGCTTGACCCGCAGGACATTCCGTACGCCTTCGCGATGGGTGAAGCCCTCGATATTGACACTCAGAGGCTTCCATTCGCCGGGAGTTCCGACCATCAGGCCCTTGTCGTCGTAGTGCCGCTCGCGGTACTGCAAACAGCGGGTGTTGGGAGACGGCGGATTCGGGCAGGCAACCGATTGGGCGGCGATTTCAAGAAAGACCGTGGTACCGGCCCCGTAGAGCGATTCCGGAGTGGGTTCGCCGGTGAAGTTTAGCGTGCCATTGCCAGGAGATACCAGCTGCAGCTGGGCGGAGGGGCGACCGGTGATCTGGACTAGCAGTGGTTTGGCCAGCAGGTTGGACAGAACGGAGTCCGCCTGCATCAAGGCCGGATCGCAGGCCATCATGGTGGACGCGCCGACGTTGACAGTGAGCTGCTTGGCGGGAGTGACCTGATACTCGCCGACGAACCGGTTGCACGGTCCCTGGACACTCGCCCGCGAGCCGGCGAAGCTGAGCACGACCGGACGGTCGTGGCCGGGAGGCAGACCGGCGATGCGGCGATTGTTGGCATCGGCGGCGAAGACAAGCGTCCAACGATAGCGTTCGAGTTGTTGCTCCAAATCCCCGCTGTGGGGTGCGGGCGCGACAAGGGTCAGCTCCAGATTGGTTGCGGGGGACGGTGAAGTGCCGCCTTCCGGGCGAACCAGTATGAGTCGGCCTTCGCCCACGAAAAACTGCTGTCGGCCGCCGCGTTCGTCGAGGGTAATGGCGTTCCCACTGGGCTGCCACGTGAAGACCCCGCTCACGGACTTTTCCGCATTCTGCGATCCCTGGGCCTGGGTGACCAGCCGGTAGGAGCCATCGTAGTTGAGCGTCAGCTTGGTTTTCGTGCCCGGACGCCCAGCACATGGCAAGACCCCTTCGTAGGTGCCGGTCCAATCGAGCGAGTTCCGGCTGTTATGCGTGTCGGCAGCCTGTGCTGGAGGCGCGCTTGCGCCACTCTGCTGCGCTTCGGCTGACACAACGGTTGCCACGGCAAGAAGTATCACGAGCACTTCACAAATCCTCCCTACAGATGTAAGTAGTCGCAGCTTCACTCGCGTCTTGCGCTCATCCGGACATTGATTGATTCGACGTCGAACATCGAATTCATCGTTTCTTCCTATAGGTAGGCACAGAAAAAAGAAGGCGCTGGCCAAGAACGCAACGAACCGATTCCACCTCTTTGCTTCGAGCCGCAGATTCATCGGTATCGCTCCTTCATCGAGTTTGCTGCGAGGATATCTGTTGACGCGGATGATTGGACCTATCACAAACGACAGGCGTTACGAATGTGCCTGATTGACGGGAAACCTCCAAGTTGGCACTGATAGGACCTTCCCGATTTCCGGACTAACCGACTGACCCGGACCTGCCCCCATTGATTAGAATTGCGACCACCGAGCCGAGGAGTCAGATACAGGAAATTAGCGGCGGCAGGCTCGGCGGCATTTTGAGCGTATGTGCGTTCCTTGTCGCCGGTGTCTCTGTAACGCATACGGACATCGCGAAAGCCCAAATCCAGGACAACAATTTCGTCAAGTACCACCCATCTCCCAAGGTTCGAGTAATTCCTAAGTTGCCGTATGCGAGATATGAGAGACAACAGCTCTTTTTGGATTTGTATCTGCCGTTGCCGCTCGCGCGGAGTCGCCCCGGTGTAGTGGTCGTGCGCGGTGGAGGCTGGTTAGTGGGTGACCGCGAAGGTACGCTCGTGTAGCGTCAGCTTTAGCCGGGCGTGGCGTCGCAGCGGCCTGCATCGAATATCGGATTGACGACAGGGCACCTTATCCCGCCGCGATTCAGGGCGTCAAAGCGGCAGTTCGCTGGATGCCGGCAAACGCAGCGCGATACGGAATCGATGCGGAAGTTATTCGGACCATGGGCGGTTCTTCCGGCGCACACATGGCGTTGCTCGCGGCGCTTACTCCGGGCGTTGCCGAATTTGAAGGGCATGGTGGTAATCCCACTGCATCGAGCAAAATCCAGGGTGTGGTTGCCATGGCAGTGCCTGCCGATTTACTCACGCTCACGGCTGACAACAAATTGACGGTTGGAAAATTCTTGCTTTCTACGCCGGAGCAAGATTATGCGAAATGGCAGTGGGCCTCACCAGTGAGTCACATCAAGAAGAGCCAATGAAATCAACGCAGAGCGGCAATTCGAGTTGGACTGTTTTGGCTGCTTTTGTACCCAGTTTACGGACAATTACACGGACAAAAATGCAAATCAATGCCCACCGTGCTGCAAGGCTTGGGCAATTGCGTTCAGCGCTGCGAACCGTGAGCAGGAATGCCAAATGATTTCCACGAGAATCCTGGCCTTAACCGGTTTGCCAGTTTGGTCGGTGGCTGGCTTGAACTTCCATTTCTTGACTGCGTCCACCGCTTTTCCGCAAACCCATTCCCCGGGTCCTCGATGCCTCGCTGATGTCACGCGCGTCCGCTCTCCCGTTTTCCAAAACCGTGATCCCAAGCACAGCTCTGCCGGATGAGATCTTTGCTTTTCTTGCGTTGGCGAGGAAGTCCGGGTTAGGACACCATTTGCAGGAGGGCGGAGAGGCGTGTTCCGCCCCTACTTTGGTTTGGCGGGTTCTTGCGCGGCGGCTGTCGTAGGGAGAAACCCCGTAAGAAAAAGGAGAGAGGAGATCACGGCTTTTTGGAGCATAGCAGCGACATGGTATCACGTGGCGACGAGCGCCGATCGGTTAAGGGCCCGCCGCTAGGGTATCGCACTTCCTCGAAATCAAGCAGGTCAACACGATTCTTACGCCCGGGCTGTGGCGGATTTTCGCAGCGCAGTCCATCGTTTTCTTCTGCCTCACAAGCGGATCGTTAAGTCTCGGCGAGCCGTCATGCTAGAATCAAGATCGACGACCCCGTAGCTCAATGGATAGAGCATCGGACTTCTAATCCGAGGGTTGCGAGTTCAAGTCTCGCCGGGGTCGCCACTAACCCTGCAGTAGGTTGCGCAAAGGTTGCACAGAACGGCCTAGCGAATCGCCCATTTTTGGTGCAACCTGCAAAAACTCGCGTATTTATTGGTAAAAATGGACTGCCCAAGCAAGATAGCGGAAGCGCGACGGTCTGCTCAGAAGGCAGACGCTCTATCCAACTGAGCTACAGGTGCGCTAGGTATGTAGCTGATTCTAAATCATTTCGAACCTCGGCTCCACGCCCTTTCCGGTAGTCTGTGTCAGACCTGCGCCAGAATCTTAAGTTCTGGCACAGTCCTCCTCGAAGCTAAGCTCTTTATTTTCAGTCGGAGTCAAATTCCTGTCTCACGCGGGATCGCTTGCGAAGGACACCGGGGGCAATTCAAATTCCAAAAGCTTTCTTGAATCCAAATCGGATCGAGCATAGATAGGGCGTCTGCTTTCCAAGCAGGCCAGATCGCGCTGAGCTACTGCGCCCAGTTCTCTCTGCTCGAGGAATGGCTAGCCTTCGAGGGAAGGGACCTTGGTTGACAACACCTTTGCCTGAAATGCCCGCGGCTACTTTGTTATTCTCGGTGTGTGCGCTGCGGCCGAGGACCGCGCAGGCCGTTATGAATCTGGACGCCGCCATCGTGAAAAATCTCCCGAAAGTTCTTTTGCACGAGCATCTGGACGGTGTCCTTAGGCCCGGGACAGTGATTGATCTTGCAAAAGACATCAACTACCGTCAGCTCCCTACGGATGATCCTGCACAACTGGCGAACTGGTTCCACCACGGCGCGAATCAGGGCAGTCTGCCGAAATACCTTGAGGGGTTTGCGCACACTATCGCAGTGATGCAGACCGAGGAAGCGCTGGATCGCGTCGCCTATGAGCAGGCGGAAGACCTGAGCCGCGACGGTGTAATTTATTTCGAGACTCGCTTTGCCCCCGTTTTTCATACCCGTAAGGGGTTGACCCACCAGCAAGCTATTTTGGCTGTGCTCAAAGGTCTGGAGCGTGGTCGCAAGGACTTTGGTATTTGCTCCAGCGTGATTATCTGCGCCATGCGCAATATGGACGTCTCTTTGGAAATGGCGGAATTGGCGGTGGACTTCCGCGGGCGAGGCGTCGTTGGATTCGATCTTGCCGGCGAGGAAGGCGGCTACCCTCCCAAGAAGCACGTGGAAGCATTTCATTACATCCAACGCGAAAACTTCAACATCACCATTCATGCCGGAGAAGGTTTTGGAAAGGAGTCTATCTGGCAGGCCATCCAATACTGCGGGGCCCATCGCATTGGACATGGCACTCGGCTAATCGATGACATTGCTGTGGAGGATGGCAAGGCTGTGAAACTTGGCGACCTGGCCCAGTATGTTCTCGACAAACGCATCCCCCTCGAAATCTGCCTGATTAGCAACGTCCACACAGGGGCTGCAAAAAGGCTTGAGGACCATCCCTTCAAAATCTTTTACCAGGCCAAATTTCGCGTCACCCTCAATACGGATAACCGTTTGATGAGCGACACCTCGATGTCCAAGGAGTTTACGGCGGCTGCCGACACCTTTGGTCTCGGCCTAGACGATTTGGAAAGGCTCACCATCAACGCAATGAAGAGTGCCTTTCTACCCTACGACAAACGAATCGATTTCATTTATTCCGTCATCAAACCTGGCTACGCCAAGGTTCGCGCTTCTTTGGGTGCGACCGCAGGAGGGAAAAGCTAATTCTTTCAAAGCATCAACAGGTGGAGGCTCATTCTGCCAGCCTTGCAAGCGTCTCAGCAAGAATCGTCACTCCACGCTGGATGTCCTCAGGAGATGCGTATTCGTCCGGGCGGTGGCTGTATCCGTTGCGGCAGGGAATGAACAGCATGGCCACCGGAGCGATGCGCGACATGAACAGCGAGTCGTGGTAGGCGCGGCTGACCATCGTAATGAATCTCAGCCCATGCTTGGTGCAGGCCTGTGACAGGGCGTCGACGATTGTAGGCGCACATTCGGCCGGAGCATCTGCGTTTAACAACGTTCCCTGAATTGACACCTGCCTCTTCGCCGCGATCATTTCTTGCGCGGCCTTTACCTTGCCTATAACCGCATCGCGCCGCTCGAGACTAGTGTCTCGGATGTCCACCCCAAGATGTACCTTGCTCGGGATGCTGTTGATGGCGCCGGGAAAAACTTCGCAAATGCCTACAGTGGCTACCGTGTCGATTGCACTACTCGTTTTTGCTGCGCTTTCAATGGCAAGAATGAGTTCAGCCGCCGCGCATAATGCGTCTCTGCGGTCGGGCATTAAGACTCCGCCCGCATGTCCGCCGGAGCCTTCGACAGAAATTTGCAGGCTGGCTGGAGCTGCGATCCGGGTCACGATCCCGAGGGGAACCTTTTGGCGCTCCAGCAAGGGTCCTTGTTCAATGTGCATTTCCACAAACGCTTTGTAGTGGTTGTGGGGTAGCTTTACTTTCTCTAGTTCTCCTTGGAACCCTGCCTTCTGGCGGACGTCTTCGAGCGACGCACCATTTTTATCAACCAATTTTTTTGCTGCGTCCGGAGACAAGCTTCCCGAAAGCAACCGGCTGCCAAGGCAGCCGATGCCAAACCTCGTGGGCTCTTCGGAGGTGAAAACGAGCAGTTCGATCGAGTGTTTCGGACGAAAGCCGCTGTGTCTCAGCGATCGTATCGCGTCAAGGCCCCCGAGCACGCCGACAACGCCGTCAAATTTTCCTGCATTGGGAATCGCATCAATGTGCGAACCCGTTCCCACTGCCGGGGCATGCGCATCCGTACCCGCCCAACGAGCGAACATGTTTCCGATGGAGTCCTGCCACACCTTGAGCCCAGCTTCATCACATCGGGCAATCAGCCAAGCGCGCGCCTTGAGGTCCGTTGGCGTAAATGCAATCCGCGTTACTGCGGGAGCGTCCGCGTCGGAAATCTGCGCCAAGTCTTCGATCTCCTGGATCAGGCGACCCCGGTCAACGTCGAGATTCATCGTGGCGGGCTCGTCAGAGGATGGCGATTCCAGTCCTTATAAATGACGTACTTCGCCGGCGTTTTGCCGATGGCACCAAACCACTGCGGGCACCAGGGCCCCATCCAGATGAAGTCTCCCGCCTTTACGGGATACCAGGAATCTCCCAGCCGGTAGATGCCGCCGCCCTCGAGCATCAGCAGCCCGTGCTCCATCACGTGCATCTCCACCATGCTCAGTGCGGCCCCCGGCTGATAAACCATGGTGTTCACGGCGAAATCGAATTGGGAATCGTCTGGAAGCAAACATTTCACCTGCAAGTCCACATCGCCATCCAGCGGGTGTGATGCAATCGCGTCTTCGCTGGAAACTATCATGCGCGGCGCGGCGGCGCCATCGGCGAGCACGTACTGTTTTTCGATGACCGCGATTCGACTTTTTTGTCTTGCCACCACTCGATGCGTCAGCCGCTGGCCCAAATAGGCATAGCCGCGCGGGCAAAGTTCGTGATGTTTCCCATCAGCTTCCAGGAGGATCGCTCCTTCGAGGACGTAGAAGAATCGTTGAGTAGCGGCGGGTCCCAATTCTCCTTGGGTTTCAAACTCGACGCTGTACTCTGTAAAGCGGGCGCCGAGCGCCGGTCCGACATGCACGATGGCCGAAGCATTCTTCATTCCCGGAAGCGTCGTCCGCACAAAGGTGTCTGGAGTAAGCAGCAGATGATTAGGTTGGTGCGAACTGCGCGTTTGGCCCAGGTTATGCACGGTGCGTCCTCGTCATAAATTCCCGCGACCCCGCCAATTGTGCGAGCAAGTTCATCCCGCATGCAAGCGCGCTTGCCACATCTTGTAAATGCACCGATTCGGCCGGGTCATGGCTGATGCCTCCTGGCGTCCGCAGGAAAATCATCGCCGAAGGCACCTTTTCCGCCAGAATCATGGCGTCGTGCCCCGCCCCGCTGGCCATGCGGTGAGGCTCGCAGTCCGCCTTCCGGATGGCTTGTTCAATTTGACCTACTAGAAAACGGTCCAGGGAGACGGCGCGTTGCGCGAGGAGGGTTCTGCACTTCAGCGATAAGCCGCGCTTCGCCGCGATGCTCTCTGACGCATGCGTCAACTCTTCCAAGGCCTTCAGTCGAGCGCTGTCCGATTCGTGCCGAAGATCCAACGTTGCGCGCGCCTCGCCTGCGATCACGTTCATGGCGCCCGGTTTTGCTTCGACGAGCCCGACGGTTGCAACCAGCCCGGGACTGTGCTGCGCGTGGTTTTCCACCGCCACAATCCACTCCGCTGCGCCTGCGAGAGCGTCATTCCGGAGATGCATCGGTGTTGTTCCCGCGTGATTCGCGTGACCGGAAAATGTGAATTCCAGACGGTTCTGTCCGACGATCGTGTCAACGGCCGCGAGCGGGTGCCCGAGTTTCTCCAGCACAGGACCTTGTTCAATATGAAACTCAATGTAACCCAGGCAGTCCTCTCGCAGGGCGGCCTGCGGAATTTCCGCTGGCCTCAACCCAAACTCTTCAATCGCTTTCTCGAGGGAGACGCCATTCTTGTCCCGGCGGTTCAAAAGCTCCGCATCCAAGCTGCCGACAAGAGCGCGGCTGCCGATGAACGGCGCACCAAATCGAACTCCTTCCTCTTCCGAAAATCCGATGACTTCAATCGCAAACGGAAACCGCCGGCCTTCCAGAGCCTCGAGGAGCGCGACCGCAAGAACTACTCCGAGAACGCCATCATATGCTCCCGCAATCGGCACCGTGTCGAGGTGCGAACCGAGTAGCAAGCGCGGCGCCGCGCTCTGGAGGCCAGGATAGTAACCGCGCAAGTTCCCTGCCGCATCCAGACTCACTTCAGCTCCCACGGCTTTGAGCCACTTGGTAATCTCTGCATGGCAATCGCGCATGGGAGGCGAAAGAAAAGTCCTGCTTATGCTGCCGTCGTCTTCACTAAAGCGGGCCAGGCTCTGACACCGAGCTACCACTTCGCTCGCAAGATTTGCCGTGTTGAGTGTCTTCTCCACTGAATATCAGCCCTCGGAGGGTCAATGTTCTCCGCACTCTAGGCGGAACGAATTACTTTTGCCGCTGCCCAGCCGATCACAATAAGAACGACTAGGATTTCCCACCTGTATCTGTTCCCGTACGTCGCTACCGGGAAATGATTGCTTATCATGAGAAAAACAACTGGAACGACCATGAAGGTATTGTGTTTGGAGCGAAGCTTTGCTTGGTCGCTGAGCTTGGCGTCAAACGTAGCCCCGCTTTCCGCTGCGGCGATCATCTTGCGTTGTGCCGGTAAGATTCGCTCCCATACGTTGAGCGTCATGATGGTACCGAACAGTGCTCCTACGTGAAGGTACGCGGCGCGCGCGCTGAAAACATGCAGCAATCCCCACGAAATGGCGGCCGTCACCAGAAACGCAAACGTGGCAAACACGGCTTCTGACTTACCCAGAAACGAACGCACCGCCAAATCGTAAATCGTCCATCCGCCCACCAGGACGGCGACTCCAATCGCAATCGCGCGTCCTTGAGAGATTTGCGCGACGTCAGGATCGGTGAGCCCGGAACTAGCGTAATAGACGAGCGTGAGCAACACCAATCCGCTCAGCCACGTCATCATCGCTTCCCAGCGAAACCAGCGGACTTGCCTGGGGCTCACCCCAAGCGACTTCTGCTTATCGACCGTATAGAAACCACCGCTGTGTACCATCCACACTGTCGGTGGCTTCCGGTCTGTGGCGCTCTTTTCGGCTTTACCGAACTGGCTGTCCAACCACGTGAAATAATACGTTTGTCCAACCCACAGGATGCCCGCGAAGACATGAAACCAGCGCACGCCCAGGTTGAGCCATTCCCGGATGGCAGAGCTCAAGCTCTTACCTCCCCGGCACACCCAGCCGTTCGATCAGCTCCCCCGGTAGGTCGTATACCCATGTGGGCTCAGCAGCAGCGGAATGTGAAATTGCGATTCTCCGTCGTGTACTTGAAATGTGACTTCCACGACGGGATAGAAGCCCTCGACCTTTTGCGCGTGCTGGTAACTTGCAGTATCGAAGCTCAAACGGTAGAGCCCGGCGTTAAGAGCATCCTCACCGGGAAGCAACTGCGCACAGCGGCCGTCGGTGTCCGTGCGCGCGGAACCCAGCACGACCCAGTTGCCCGTGATCTCGCGCCTTTCCAGGCGCACCGCCATGTTTTTTGCTGGCTGGCCCTGAGCGATGTCCAACACGTGAATGGAGATTCGTTTCATGAAGAGAGCCATTTCTTCAGACGGATGTGCATAATCTGACGTTGTTGATCAGCCGCTTCGCGGAGCTCTGTGTTGTCATCATTCTCGAGACGGCGCTTCATAATCTCCAAGATTTCTGGCCCCGATTTTCCCGCAGCACAAACGATAAAGATGCGATTGAACCGTTTTTCGTAGGCACGATTGCCTTCTGCCAGAGCAAGTTTAACCTCTTCCTCGGCTCCACTGACCTTTTGTTGTTCTGTCCTTGACCACGCTGCTGAGCGTCGCGAGGCCGACGCGGGCCTTTGCGATTCGCCAATCCGCGGATGACTTGCGAATGCTTCCATCCAATCGGATGAAGGCAGATTCTTCCACACTTCATCGCAAACTGCCAAAAGAGCGGTTTCGCTGCGGATTGGTCTGCGCAACGCCATCGCTTGTGCCCAAGCTTTCGAACCGCAGCAGGATACGATTTCCCCCGATGCTTCTTCGAGAGCCAGGGCATTCCAGCGCGCGAGCACATCATTCATCCTTGGCATTCCACTCGCGCTTAGCGCCTCTAGAAATTCCGTAACCAGGTTTCCCGCGACTGCCCCGCGATACCTTGCCGTGGAGCGAACGTCGTCAATCGGCTGAATCTCCGCGGCGATTGTTTGCCTGGCCAACCGGATGAGCGCTGCATCGATCTGTTTTCCCTTTAAACAGGCTTCTGTCTTCGCCAAACGAAGAGGAATCGGCGCCATGCTTCCCATCGCAAGGCGGATATCCTCTACCACTTCATTCTCAAGGCGGCCTAGTGCTGCCAGGCATACCTTGGCAATCGCTTGGGCTTTGCGCGCGCCTACTTTACGCGCGCGCGCATAATAGCGCGAAAAACGTCTCGGAAGGCACACAGCACGAATCAATTCATTGGGCGCAAGCCGGGTCTTTCGGTAGTCGACATGAAAATTCTCGTAGGGAACGCGGCGCTCTCCACTCGCAGAAACGAGTATCAACTGTGCCTCATAGACCAGCAAAGCCGGAAGGGAATCCGCCGCTGGCGACGCGTTGACGATGTTGCCACCGATTGTTCCACGATTCTGGTTCGCGATTCCGCCTGTCCAGCTTGCCGCGCTGGACAAGAGCGGGAACTCCCGGCCCACAATATCGTGCGCTCGAAGATCGCTATACGTACACCCCGCCCCAATCTGAACCTCACCCGGGAAAATCTCGATACCTCGCAACTCCGGAAGATTCCAGATGCTCACCAGCTTTCTTGCGGGAAGCTTCCCGGCTGCATACTGCACCATCACATCCGTGCCGCCCGCAATGGGAAGCCACACACCTGGTTCCTTGGCCAAAAGCGAGAGGACCGCCGGCAAGCCACCGGGTGTACAAAGCTCATAATCGGCGGGGTGGGCCCTCAAGTTGCGGAACCTCGGCGCGCTGCTTCCTTCACCGCTTCAATGATCTGCATATAACCGGTGCAGCGGCACAGATTGCCGGATAGTCCTTCGCTGATCTCTTCTACTGTGGGTTGAGGTCTTTTTTGAAGCAGGTGACACGCTGCAAGGATCATTCCTGGAGTGCAAATCCCGCATTGAGCGCCGCCACAATCCAGAAAAGCTTGCTGCAACACTGAAGCCCGTCCATCCGCGTGGATGCCTTCAATCGTAACAATGCTGGCATCCTTTGCTTGCAGCACGGGAATGAGGCAGCTGTTTACTAGGACTCCGTCCAGCAACACGCTACATGAGCCGCACTCGCCTTCTCCACAGCCCTCCTTAGTACCTGTCAGTCCAAGGTCGTGTCGCAGCACATCCAACAGGCGCTCCATTGCGTACGCACGCACGGTAACGCGTTTTCCGTTGACCGTTAGACTGATTTCGCTTTTGGAACTCTCGTGGGGAGATTCGCTCATGGATTTCTCCGCACCGTGGCCCCAGGTTCCTCACGCGCCGGTCTACGAGCCGTGGCATCAAAAATGTCCTCTGGAAGCAGCGGAATCGCATCGAAAGAAGTTCCCAGTGCATCTCCAACCGCGTTGACAATTGCTGGCGCAGGGCCGTCCATCGGCAGTTCACCGATTCCCTTTGCGCCAAAGGCCCCGTGCACGTTGCCCCTTTCCTCGAAATACACTCGGATGGGAGGTAAGTCGGCGGACGTTGGCATGATGTAGTTGGTCATTTGTCCGTTCAGCATGCGTCCGTTGGCCCAAACGACTTTCTCGTACAGCGCAAAGCCGATCGCTTGAGCGACACCGCCAATAATCTGCCCCCTTGCCAGCACGGGGTGGAGCACTCTTCCAACTTCTTGAAGCGCAACGAAGTCGTCCACGGTGACGCTGTAGGTGCTCAGATCCACCGTAACTGCTGCGACGTAAACGGCCCAGGAAAATGCGGCGTACGCCGACCCGCGATATTTTTCTTCATCCCAGACAATGTCCTCGGGCTGCTCGTAGCGCGCCAAGGAACGCAGCTTTCCGTGCGTTGCAACATACGAGCTGCAAGCGCTACGGCATTCCTCCGCTGTATAAGATTCGCCGAGGAGGCCGCTGGCCCTGAGTGTCTGCCGAATGCCTACGGTGGCCGACTGCACTAGCCTTCCGACTACCATTGCCGTTCGCGAGGCAACTGTCGGGCCGCTGTCGGGGACCTCCTGTGTATCCGCCTGGGCGAATCGCACGTCTTCATACCGCAGCCCAAGCGCCTCCGCCGCGATTTGGCAAAGAATGGTCTTCGTCCCTTGACCAAACTCAGCGCTTGAAACGAGCACTTGTACGCCGCCGTCGTCGCAAACTTCCACGCCAACTACGGAACTGAGGTACCGCTCTCCCGCGCCCGTGAATCCAGCGCCGTGGAGGAAGGCAGCAACGCCAATCGATCTTTTGCAGTTGCCATTTTGATTTTCGCGAGCAAATTCGTCTTTCTTTGCAGAGTAGTCCGAAAGTTCGAGGGCACGATCAAGCAGCCCACCAAGGTCAATCGTTTCGCTCACTGTTTGGCCAGTTGCTGTGCTTTGCCCTGGCTTCAGGAAATTTCGCCGGCGGATCTCGACATGGGATAGGTTTACAGCCCGCGCGATGCAGTCCATGTGACGTTCCAGCGCAAAAATAGACTGTGGCGCGCCAAAGCCGCGAAACGCGCCATGGGGTGGAGCATTCGTGGCTAGGGCTTTCGCGCTGATTCGGACGCTGGGCCAATAGTAAGGGCCCCCGGCGTGAATGGCGCCGCGCGAGAGAACAACCGAGGAGAGAGTGGCGTAGGCGCCGCCATCAATTGTGAATTCGATGGTTCCACCCAGGATCTTTCCATCCTTGGTCACTGCGGTGCGGTGACGGGTTCTCGAAGGATGGCGCTTTGTCGTGGCGGCCATATCCTCCATTCGGTCATAGATGATTTTCACTGGCCGTCCCGATTTGATGGCAAGCAAGGCGGCGTGCGCTGCAATCATCGAGGGATACTCCTCCTTGCCGCCAAACGCTCCTCCCGTTTCCATCTGCACGACCCGCACGCGCTCCGGAGGCAGCCCGCAAAGTTTCATCAATGCTTTGTGTACATAGTAGGGACACTGAAGAGAACCCCACACGGTGAGCCCTTGCTTGCCTTCGAAAGACGCGATCATTCCATTGTTCTCGATGTAGAGCTGTTCCTGCGCTCCAGTCCTATATTCGCCTTCGACAAGGTAGTCGGCTTTCTCCCACATGCTCTCCACATCGCCCTTTTCGATCAGAATGGTCTTGAAGGTGTTGTCAGAGCCCCAAATGATTTGACTGCGGCCTTCGCTTTCTTCCATCGTGAAAATGGCAGGCAGTGCGTCGTACTCAACCGATACCGCTTCCACGGCCTTTGGCAGAAGATGGCGGTCCTCATGAGCCAGCAAAAGAATTGGTTCTTCGGGGTGGTTGACGTTCCCATCCGCTAGGCATGGCTGATCGTCATCAATCAGCGCAATGCAATTCCTGCCTGGGATATCCTTTGCAGAA
>Ga0126379_10000029_pt1 | contig 65626 bp, 56 predicted proteins | sample PanSoiMetPlot_24_FD_92640 | JGI IMG/M metagenome (GOLD analysis project Ga0126379, IMG submission 92640) | Tropical forest soil microbial communities from Panama - MetaG Plot_24 | ecosystem: Environmental > Terrestrial > Soil > Tropical forest > Bulk soil | place: Panama | collected 2016-02-17
TACACCGGACCATATCAAGAAGGCGGCGATCCGCGCCATCGAAGAAAACAAATCCAAGTACACGCCGGCGGGAGGCATTGCGCCATTGCGCGAAGCGATCTGCGCGTGGCACAAGCGCGAACTCTATTCGCCGTTCGAACCGAAAGAATGCGTGGTCAGCGTGGGCGGCAAGCACTCGATTTTTAATGTGGTGAGCGTGCTGATTCAGCAAGGCGACGAAGTCATTATTCCTACTCCTTGCTGGGTGAGCTTTCCAGACATTGTGAAGTACGCGGGCGGAACGCCGGTGTATGTCGAAACGCACGCCGAAGATAGCTTTACGGTGCGGGCTTCTGCGATTGAAAAAGCGATTACGCCGAAGACGAAGCTTCTTATCGTGAATTCGCCTTGCAATCCAACGGGAGGAGTGGTTCCGCCGGACGAGTACGAACGCATCCTCGCGCTTTGCAAAAGCCACAACGTGTGGCTGATGGGCGATGAGTGCTATTCGCACTTTGTGTATCAGCCGCACAAGCCGTACTCGATTGCCAGCGCGCCGGGCGCGAAGGAAAGAGTCATCATCATTGGCTCGATGTCGAAGACGTTTGCCATGACGGGATGGCGCATTGGCTACACGCTGGGGCCGGAAGCGCTGATTCAAGCGCTGATTAAGCTGCAAAGCCAGTCGACTTCCAACCCGACTTCGATTGCGCAGTACGCAGCGCTCGAAGCGATGACCGGTACGATGGCGACTGTTCCGGTGATGCTTGCGGAATATGCAAAGCGGCGCAAACGGATTGTCGAGGGACTGCGCACGATTTCCGGCGTCACTTGCGAATGGCCCGGCGGCGCGTTTTATGCGTTCCCGAACATTTCGGAGCATTTGGGGAATGGCGGAGGGCGGTCCGCGCTGGCGAAATCGGACACGGAAATTGCAAAGATGCTTCTGGACCGCGCGCATGTGGCTGTTGTTCCCGGAGAAGCCTTCGGCGCGCCAGGGTATTTGCGCTTGTCCTACGCGACGTCCGTCGAGCGCATAGAGGAAGGCTTGCGCCGACTCGAAAGATTTTTCGCCCGCGCGGAAGCTGCAGCCTAGCTTACACAGACCGTGAAGCCCGAGCCCTTTCGAATCGAGCCGGAGTTTGTGGAGCGCATTTGGGGGATGCGCTCGCTCGCTCCGCTTTTTCGTGAAAAAACAAATTTGGCGGAACCGATTGGAGAAGTTTGGCTTACCGGTGTCTCTTGCAAAGTTGCGACTGGCCCGTTCGCAGGAAAAACTCTTGGCGAAGCATGGCGGGAGATGCCTCCCGAATGGCGTGGGACGCGTATCGCGGAGCCGGGCGACTTTCCCCTTCTTATTAAATTCATTTTTCCGAACGACAAGCTCTCCATACAGGTCCACCCCGATGATGCTTACGCCGCCGACCACGAAAAGGCTGCTGGTGGGCGTGGCAAGACGGAAATCTGGCATGTGGTTCAAGCTGAACCAGGTGCGCACGTACTGATCGGCGCAAAGCCGGGAATCTCAAAGCAAACGTTTCTCGATGCAATTGCGAGCAAAACCCTCGAGAATCTTTTGGAGAAACATGCCGTGTTTAACGGCGACACTTTTTTTGTTCCGGCAGGAACCCCTCACACGATTGGTACGGGAATGATCATCTGCGAGGTGCAAGAATACTCTGACCTGACCTACCGCGTTTACGATTACGGCCGCGTGGATGCCAAGGGCAAGCCGCGCGAATTGCACGTCGAGAAGGCACTCGAGGTCATCCAGTTCGGTAAGACCTCGGGTGGGAAGGTGCCACCGTTGTCAATCCATACTTCCCTCCGAAGCCATTCGAAAATAAGGCTCGCAGGAAATATAACGCTCTTGTCTGCCTGTCGTTATTTCTCGGTTGAGCGATGGGAGTTTTATGAAAGTGGTTCCATCACGGACCGCCATGGACTTGCATTCGACATAATCGTCTTCCTGAAAGGAAAGGGGCAAATCGAATGGGGTGGGGCTTTGGGGAGGGGCCGCGAATCCGTGAATTGCGGTTTTGTAGACTTTGAACCAGGACAGTGTTGGTTCATTCCCGCCAATTTAATGGTCGTACTACGGGCAAAACATCACGCGGCAGCGCTGCGCTGCAACATTCCGGACCTAGCTGAACTTCGATCTGCGCTAAAGCGGGAACGTCACTCTGATGCGGCTATTGCCAGGGCCATCCTGGAGTAGGCTCGTGAACGAAAGACTCACAATGCATGCGGTGATTCTTGCCGGCGGACGCGGGACGCGTTTCTGGCCGCGGAGCCGGACGCGCACGCCCAAGCAGCTGCTGAACATCGTTGGTAAAGAAACGATGCTGGAGCAGACCGTGGCGCGGCTGCGGCCGCTGATTCCCGCCGAGCGTATTTGGACGGTGACGAACACGGAGCAGGCTGCGGCCGTTCGCAAGCAGGTTCCTGCAGCGGCGCGCAAGCGGGTGTTGATCGAACCGAAGGGATTGAATACGGCGGTGGCGATTGGCCTTGCCGCGATTCATGCGCGGCACGTTGCGCAGGGCGATGCGCTGCTCGCGGTGTTGCCCGCGGATCATTACATTGCCCAGCCACAGAAATACCGCGAGATCGTCACCGCGGCGCTCGATGTGGCTCGCCAGCCCGGACGAATGGTGGTTCTTGGCATTCCACCGACGCGGCCCGAGACCGGGTTCGGTTACATTGAACGCATGGGCGATCCGATTGCGGCCAAAGGCTTCCCTGTTTTTGCGGTGAAGCGCTTCACAGAGAAGCCGGCGCTGCCGTTTGCGGTGGAGTACGTTGCTTCAGGCAAGTATCACTGGAATGCGGGGATGTTTTTCTGGCGCGCCTCGACATTCCTAGAGAACCTGAAGAGTTTTCTGCCGAAGACGCACGCGGCGCTAGAAGAGCTGTCTGCGCTGATTGGGAAGCGCAATTACGCGAGCCAGCTGCGCGCGATGTACCAGAAGCTGCAAAGCATTTCCGTGGACTACGCCGTTCTTGAACCGGCAACGCGTGTGGAAGGACCGCCGCGTGTTTTCGTGATTCCTGCGGAAATCGGCTGGAGCGACATTGGCTCCTGGGCCGCTGTGTATGAACTGCTCGCGAAGAAAAATGGCGAGAACGTGCTTGCCGGGGCGGGCCATACGCTCGACGCAGAAGGCAATTTCTTGTGGGCACCTTCGAAGTTCGTCGCCGTCATCGGCGTTCGTGACTTGGTTGTCGTCGAAACGCCAGACGCCCTGCTCATCTGCCCCCGCGACCGCGCCCAAGAGGTCGCTAAAATCGTCAAGGACCTGGAACAGCAAAAACTCTCCAAACTCCTATAAGGAGTTCAGTAGGCCGCAAAAGGAACGAAGGTTATTATGGCGGCGATTCTCTAATCCTATTTGCGGACACGGAAATTACAGGAGCAAGCGAGAGGTAGGCGATCTGGGGAATTCCTGCCGGGTTTTCAAATTGTAGGTCTGCGTGGATGGGACGACTTTATCCTCCGCGACAAGAGTGGGCGAATCTATTCTGTCCCACCCGTTCCAATAGAATTGCAATACCTCAAAACATTTTCCCTTTCCGGCTTCGCGGTTGTTTTAGAGCCCGATGAACGCTTCAAAGGCAAAATAAAATGGTATACAAAACCTGTCTTTGGTGGCGATCGCAACTTCGGAGAAAACATGACTTGGATCATCCACGACAAGCATGCCCAACTCGTGCGATGGTGGAACAGCCTCTATCGGTCCGTAGCTAATACAAAGAAGCCTTTAAGGTAACCCCGCAGGCCAATCCGGCTGTTGGTTGGCGCTGCGGTTCGCGTATACTTTCCTGATTCATGGCTCCTACGATTAGGTTTGGCACAGACGGGTGGCGCGGCGTTATTGCAGACGATTTTACGTTTGCGCATGCGCGCATCGTAGCGCATGCGATTGCGCGCTATGTGGTTCGCGGCGAAGACGCGCGCAAGGGCGTGATCATTGGCTACGACCACCGCTATTCCTCGGACCGATTCGCCGCGGCGGTCGCCGAAGTTATCAGCGCATCTGGAACTCCGGTGTGGCTTACGGACAAGCCCTGCCCCACACCTGCAATTTCATTTTTTGTGAGGCACCAGAAGGCGGCGGGTGGCGTCGTCATCACCGCAAGTCACAATCCCTACCGATGGAACGGAGTCAAATATAAGGCGAGCTACGGCAGCAGCGCTTTGCCTTCGATTGTCGCGGAAATCGAAAAAGAGCTCGTGGGCGTCCTCGAAAAAGGAGTGCCGCCACTTCCGCCGCGCAAGGACTTAGTACAGTCCTTCGAGCCCCGCGCGCCGTACCTGGATGCGCTTGAAAAACTTGTGGACTGGAAGCGGCTGCGCGGGTCGAAGCTGCGGTTTGTTTTCGATCCGATGCACGGAGCCGCTGCCGGTTTGTTGCCGGAGTTGCTTCGCCGCAATGGCGTCCTGTGCGACGAAGTTCGCGGAACGCGGGATCCGCGCTTCGGCGGCGTGCATCCTGAGCCCATCGAGCCACACATCGAAGCGTTGCGGCAAGCCGTGCTGGCCGGCAAATACGATGCGGGCTTTTGCGCCGACGGGGATGGCGACCGCATCGGCGCAATTGACCGCACCGGCGCTTTCGTCAATCCGCACCAGATTCTGGCGCTGCTCGTCTGGCACCTGGCTGGGACGCGGAATCTTCCGGGCGACATCGCTAAAACCTTCTCGGTGACGAAGCTCATCGACAAGTTGGCGACGAAATTCGGGCGCAAGCTCCACGAAGTGCCTATCGGCTTCAAATACATTTGCGAGCTGATGTTGGAGCAAAACATTTTGATTGGCGGCGAAGAGAGCGGCGGCATCGGTACGAGTTTGTATCTTCCCGAGCGCGACGCCACGGTCTCGGCTCTCTTTCTGGCGGAGTTGATGGCCTGGCATGGGAAATCGCTTGGCGAATTGCTGGCGGCGCTGCACGCGGAGTTTGGCGAATACCATTATGGCCGCGTGGACCTTGAGTTGAAGCCAGGGCAAAAGGAAAAAGCCATCTCGCATTTTTCGGACGGCAAGCTGAATCGCCTCCTCGATTTTCCGGTGGCGCGTCGCGAAGACATGGACGGCATCAAACTTTATCTCGGCGAAGCGGGCTGGGTGATGGTGCGCCCGTCGGGCACAGAAAACGTGCTGCGGATTTACTCCGAGACCGGCAAGCCGGAAACGACGCGGCGCGTTCTTGATTCCGTAGCGGAGACCGCTCACAGTCTTTAGCGGGTCGGTGAAGAGCAAAAGGGGTGGGTCATGAACACGATCAACCTTTCGGAAAAGTTCGATAGCTTCTCCGACCGCTGGAACCCAAAAATCATCGGTGAGCTCAATGATTTCTATGTGAAGGCGGTAAAGCTCGAAGGCGAATTTGTCTGGCATCACCACGACTGTGAGGACGAAATGTTTCTGGTGGTCAAAGGCACGCTGCGGATGAAATTCCGCGATCGCGAGGCGGTCATCCGCGAAGGCGAATTCATCATCGTGCCGCATGGCGTCGAACATCTCCCCGTCGCAGATAAAGAAGTTCACTTAGTGCTGTTTGAGCCGAAATCCACTCTCAACACCGGGAACGTCACGAACGAAAGGACGGTTGCCGAGCTGCAGCGCATTTAACGCGGCAGCTGCGGGGGCAAGAATCCAGCCATGGAACACCGCTATTACACGCTCGATGTCTTCACTAATACACGCTTTGCCGGCAATCCGCTGGCGGTTTTCACCGACGGCGACGGACTCTCTGACGACCAGATGCTTGCGATCGCGCGAGAGATGAATCTTTCGGAAACTGTTTTTGTGCAAAAGCCAACAGATGAAGAGGCGCTAGCGCGGCTGCGCATCTTCACCACAAGAGAAGAGCTGAAGTTGGCGGGTCATCCGGTCATCGGGACGTGGTTCCTGCTTGCAGAGCTTGGGGTTGTTCCGGCACAGGAAGGCGGCGTACACGTTTTGCAGCAAACCGGCGCGGGAGTTTTGCCTGTAGAGATTCGTTTCAAGGACGGCCGCCCGCACCGCGTCACGATGACGCAGAAGGAGGCGCTTTTCAAGCCGGCAAAGCTCGATAAAAAGAAATTAGCCGCGGCGCTCGGACTTTCGCCGAAGGATTTCGATACGAAACTCGAGCCGGAATTTGTTTCCACAGGAATCTTCAACCTGATGGTGCCGCTGCGCAATCGCGCGGCGCTCGGCAAAATCGCCATGAATATGAGCGAACTGGGGAATCTGCAAGGCAAAAACGCCACCATGGCCTACTGCTTCGCGCTGAATGGCAACGGCAAAGTGTGTTCGCGCGGAATGCTTCCTTGGGAGCTTTATGAAGATGCAGCGACCGGTTCGGCGGCTGGCTCGCTCGGCGCGTATCTCGTACGCCATGGAAGACTCGTGGCGGGCCATACGCTGAGCATTCTCCAGGGAGCGGAGATGGGCCGACCGAGCCACATCGAAGTCGAAGTTACGCAAACGGGCAAGAAACTTGTTCCGCGAGTGAGCGGCGCGGCGGTGAAAGTGCTGGAAGGCACGATTCGAATCTAAGGACGTTTGCTGTTTGGCGCTTGCCGTTTGCCGTTTTTACCGTTCACAGTTCACCGTGGTGCCTGGTCCCGATCAAAACGCAGGGCTCACGAACGGCCGCGAGCTGAGAACCAAAGACAGAGAGCTTCGTTTAGTGGCCCCGGCGGTCTTTGCGAAGATTCTTGCGGTCCTTGTGCAGATCGCGCTTGTCCTTGTTGATGTCTTTTTGGTCCTTGTTGCGGTCTTTGCGGTCTTTGGCAAGGTCGTGCTTGTCCTGATTAATGTCGCGCTGATCGGCATTGCGGTCGGCGCGGTCCTTGGCCAGGTCGACTTTGTCCTTGTTGATGTCGCGTTGATCCTTGTTGCGGTCGGCGCGATCGGCGCGAAGGTCTTTGCGGTCGGCCTTGGCTTCGGCGCTGTTGGCGCCATACTTGGCGTCATCGCGGGCAAGCTGAGCTTTGTCGTGATTGATGTCGCGCTGGTCGGCATTGCGATCCGCGCGGTCTTTCGCGAGATCGCCCTTGTCGTGATTGATGTCGCGCTGATCGGCGTTGCGGTCCGCGCGGTCTTTGACCAGGTCGCGCTTGTCCTTGTTGATGTCGCGCTGGTCGGCATTGCGATCCGCGCGATCCTTCGCCAGGTCTTTCTTGTCCTGTCGAATGTCCTTCTTGTCGTTCTGGATGTCCTGCTGCTGCGGGGTCGGGTCCTGGGCGTAAGCACCAGCGGCAAGGAGACCGGCAAACGCCACTGCGAGCACACCGCGACGAACCATGAGTTCAGCCTTCATTATTCTTCTCCTGTAAAGACGTTCCCTGGTTCACCACCACACTTACCAACTCAAACACGCAGACAGGGGCAAAGTTTCGAGAAGGTCCGGCGGGTTCCGATTGACGAGTCGCAGGGCCGGCTTGGCTCGCGCAACTATGTTATTGTCAATGACTTATGAACCGAGTCGAGCACGCCGTTGACGAACGCGCCCGATTCTTCGGAAGAGAATTTCTTGGCCAACTCAACGGCCTCGTTCAGCACCACTTTGGGAGGCGTATCGGCGGAACTCATTTCGTGAATGGCCAGTCGAAGGATCGCGCGATCAATGGCTGCGAGCCGTTCGAAGCGCCAATTTTCGCAGTGCCTGCCGATGATTTCGTCGAGCGCGGTGATTTCTCTTGCGGCGCCTTCGAAGAGCTGATTCGCGAACTCGCGCGTCCGGTCAGCGGCTTTGGCGCTCTTCCAGAATTTTGCTTCGAGTTTGGCGGGATCCTGCTGGCTCATGTCCCACTGGAAGAGCATCTGCATCGCAAATTCACGGGATTTCGTGCGGAGAGACACGTTACTTGCGCCGCCGTGGGCCCGTCGAAGCAGCCGTCGCCGACTTCGATTCGGGCGCACGCAGCTTGCGCGAAAGCTGCGCCATTTCCATTGCCGCCAACCCCGCTTCAAATCCTTTGTTCCCGCCCTTGAGCCCCGCGCGATCGATGGCCTGCTCCAGCGTGTCGCAGGTCAGCACGCAGAAAATAACGGGCAGCCCGGTATCGATCTGCGCGAGCTGCAGGCCGCGCGCGGTTTCGGAACAAACATAATCGTAATGAGAAGTTTCGCCGCGCAAAACGCAGCCAATGGCAATCAGCGCGTCGTATTTCCCGGTGGCGGCAAGTTTTTTTGCCGCCAAGGGCAATTCGAACGCACCGGGAACATGGACCACATCCACATCTTTGCTATCAGCGCCCCCGCGCTCCAGCGCATCCGTGGCGGCGGCGAGCAAGCGGTCGGTGATAAAGCTGTTGAAGCGGCTGATGACGATTCCGAAGCGTGAACCTGCGGCGCTGAGGTCGCCTTGAATTTTGCTGGATTGGAGTTTTTCGGACATTCTTTCCTGATGCCGCAGCTTCTCTTTTTTCCCTTATCCCCTACTTACTGTACCTGATCTATACCTCTACTTCCCTTTGAACTGCGCCGGCCGCTTTTCCAAAAATGCTTTTGTGCCCTCACGCATATCTTCCGTCGCGCACGCGAGGCCAAAGAGCGTCGCTTCGAGGAACAAGCCTTCTTCCTGAGGCATCTCCACGCCGCGCTCCACGGCTTCCATGGCGTACTTCACCGCCAGCGGCGCGTTCGCAATGACTTTTTTCGCCATGGCTTCGGCGGCGGGGATGAGGTCGGCCGGCTCGTGAATATGATTCACCAGGCCGATACGCATGGCCTCTTCAGCGGTAATCATTTCACCCGTCAGGCAAAGCTCATGCGCTAGGCTTTTTCCGCAGAGTCTCGCCAGCCTTTGCGAGCCGCCATAACCAGGCAAGATGCCGAGCTTCACTTCGGGCTGTCCGAGCTTTGCGGTCTTGCTGGCAATTCGAATCGTGCAGGAGAGTGCGAGCTCACAGCCGCCGCCCAGTGCAAATCCATTGATCGCACAAATCGAGGGCTTACCCATCGTCTCGAGCAGATGAAAAACGTTTTGGCCGTACAGCGAAAACTCTTTGCCATGAACGGGAGTTTGCACGGCCAGTTCGCTGATGTCCGCCCCCGCCACGAATGATTTTTCGCCCGCGCCTGTCAGAATCAGCACGCGAACGCTTGCGTCATCACGCGCATCGAGCAAGGCGTGGTGCAATTCCTCGATGGTCTTGCGATTCAACGCGTTCAGCACCTTGGGTCGGTTGAAGGTGATGTACGCAATCGCGACTTTCTTCTCGTACAGAATATTTTCGTAGGCCATTTCTCTTTCTTATCTGTGTCCTCTGCGCGCTTGGTGATCTCTGCGTTAATTCCGAATCTTTTTCTTTGCTGCGAGCGATTAGAGCTTCATCGCCTTCGGCTTCTGCGGATCCGCGTAATCGTAAAATCCGCGGCCGGACTTGCGCCCGTTCCACCCGGCCAGCACCATGCGCTTCAAAAGCGGCGGCGCGGCAAACCGCTTTTCCTTAAATTCATCGAACATGATCTGCGAAATGTAATAAGTTGTGTCGAGGCCCACAAAGTCCAGCAGCGTCAGCGGCCCCATAGGATAGCCGCAGCCAAGCTTCATGGAATTGTCAAGGTCTTCGATCGAGCCCACGCCCTCTTCCAATGCGCGAATCGCATCGAGCAAATACGGGACCAGCAAACGGTTCACAATAAAGCCCGTGCTGTCTTTCGCGCGCACCGGCGTTTTACCGAGTTTCGCGCCGAACGCTACCATCTCTTCGTAGACGGACTCCTCGGTCGCAATCGTCCGCACCACTTCCACGAGCTTCATCACTGGGACAGGATTGAAAAAATGCAGCCCCACAAAGCGTTGCGGGCGCTTCGTGGCCGTGGCGATTTCCGTGATGGTCAGCGAAGAAGTGTTGCTGGCAAAAATTGTGGACGGCGGGCAGATCGCTTCCAGCGCAGCAAAAAGTTCTCGCTTCGCCGACAGCCGTTCGATAATTGCCTCGACAATCAAGTCGCAACTCTTCAGATCCTCGAGCGACGTGGTTCCTTTGAGGCGCCCGCGAATTTCGCCCTTCGCGTCTTCGCTAATGGTCCCCTTCTCAACCAGACGGCTCAAGTTTTTATCAATGCCCTTCAGCCCTTTGTCCACCAACTCCACGCTCACTTCTCGCACCAGCGTGGGAAAGCCCGCCGCCGCGCACACTTGGGCGATGCCCGAGCCCATTAGCCCACACCCCACGACTCCCACTTTTTGAATCGCCATGCTTTTCCTCGCTGAGACCGCGGACGAAACCCTGGTCCGGGAACGGAAAGTTTATCAGAAACAGCCTTGGAAGATGTCCTGTAGACGTCCTCAACGCAATTTCAGAGGTTCTTGTAAGCACTAATTCTTCATGGTTTCGACAATCATGGCAATGCCCTGCCCGCCTCCGATGCACGCGGTCGCAAGTCCGTAGCGCAATCCGTTGCGCCGCAGCTCGTTCAAGATGGTGATCACAAGGCGTGTTCCGGATGCGCCGAGCGGATGCCCCAGCGCAATGGCCCCGCCGTTTACGTTGGTCTTGTCGCGCTTTAGCCCCAGCGCCTTTTCGACCGAAAGATATTGCGCGGCAAACGCCTCGTTCACTTCTACGCGGTCCATCTGCTCCAACGTCAGCCCCGCGAGCTTCAGCGCCTTTTGCGAGGACGGCACTGGCCCAATTCCCATGATGCTCGGGTCAACGCCAGCTACAGCCCAAGCCACGATGCGCCCCACAGGCTTTAGGCCGAGTTCTTTTGCAGTCTTTTCGCGGGTGACGACCACAGCCGCTGCGCCGTCCACGATTCCGCTCGCGTTGCCCGCTGTCACAATGCCGCCTTTCTTGAACGAGGGCGGCAGTTTCTCCAGTGTCTCCATCGTTGTCTCCGGTCGCCGGTGATCATCTTCGCTGACGAAGATCGACTTTTTGCCTTGCTTGACTTCGACCGGTGCGAGCTCTTCCTTGATGCGGCACGCTTTGTAGGCCGCGTCCGCCGCTTGTTGGCTGCGAAGCGCGTAAGCGTCGGCGTCTTTGCGCGTGATTCCATGCTGCTCCGCCAACTTTTCGGCTGTCAGCGCCATCGGCAATCCGCAATAGGTGTCCGTCAGGCCCGCCATCAGCGAGTCTTCCAGCGCGCCTCCGCCGAGCTTCAAGCCGTTGCGCAGGCCGCGAATCACAAACGGCGCCTGCGTCATGTTTTCCATGCCGCCTGCGAGTACCGTTGTCGCCTCGCCGAGCAACAGCCTTTGGGCCGCCTGCGCGATCGCTTCGATGCCCGACCCGCACAATCGATTTACCGTGACCGCAGGCGTTTCAAGTTTCAATCCAGCCTTCAAGCCGACGTGCCGCGCGCCATAGAGCGCGTCCGAGCTCGTCTGCATCACATTGCCAAAAATCGCGTGATCCAGTTCGCCTGGGTCCACGCCCGAGCGCCGAATCGCTTCTTTCGAAGCGTGCGCCGCCAAATCAATTGCGCTCACGTCCGAAAACGCGCCGGTATAGCGCGCCATCGGCGTCCGCGCCCCCGCCACAATCACCACATCCGTCGGAAACATGCTTGCCTCACTTTCGGGAATGACTGATTCACAGTTTACAGTTCAAGCGCAAAACCGCCAATTCGGATCGCCTGTACCCGGAAAGTCGTCCTGCTACGTCGCACCGTAAGCAAACACCCATCACGCCCGGCCCAGAAGAATACGGCCCCAGTTACCCGCCTTGAGCCAGAACGAGCAACGAGGCGAAGAAAGGCACGAAGAGCATGGACCGAACGCGCCTCGCGCCAACCATGGGCGCATCCCCGATCCTCCCAAGCGCCGCGAATCACGCTCCGCCCCTCCCGAGCAGGATCGCCGGGAAGGCGGACGCGTCAGCAACTTGCCGCACGTGCACGATGATCATTGGTACGGCCACGACAAACCCAACGATAGGTGCTATCACGAAGATTATCCGTTCGAACACGGACGTTTCGAGCACTTCGGTCAATCTTACCGGTACCGAGTGGAACGATTCGATCGCGACCGTCAGACTTTTTGATTCCCTGGCGGCTTCTCGTTTCAGATTGCTTCCTGGGACTGGGCCGTTACCGCTGATTGGTGCTGGGGATTGCGACAGCGCCGACTTCGTAGTGTACGAAGACCCGGACCACGATGGCTGGTATTTGCTGTACAACGTCCATACCGGCCGATACGTCCACGTGCTGTACATAGGAACCTAAGGCACTGCGATGCTCACAAACAAGCCGCCGGCTTCATCGGCTTTTGCGCGAGCCTAGAGTTTCGGCGTTGCCAGCGCCATGATGCTGTCGCCGCTCTTTTTTCGAGTTTCTTCGATGGAAAACTCTGCGCGGTTGATTAGGTCCGTCACAATGTCTTCGCTGTCGTAATCCGGCTTCGGCACCGCCTCGACAATTCCCGCGCTCAGCGTAATCTCCGTGGAGTCCCACGGCGGACGCAGGCCGGAAGCCGCGCGCCGCAACTTATCCGCCAAGTTGTGCGCACCCTGCAAAGTCGTGTCCGGCAAAATAAATGCTAGCGACCACGCCGTGTACTTCACCGCCACATCGTTTTGCCGCACAATCGGCTGCAGCGCACGCGCGAGTTGTTCCAAGAAGCGCTCGAGCGGCGGCTCGCCCTGCTGCCGCAGGATTTCACCGCCGCGGTCGATTTGCAGAACCGCCAAAGACAGCGGAGTTCCCTGCGATTTCGCACGGTCCGCTTCGGTCAACAAACAACTCAGGTAAGAGCTGCGACTCAGCAGTCCCGAGCGTTCGTCAGACACGCCCATGCGCCGCACCAGTGACCGCAGCCGGGTGTGGCTCACGCTCATCAGCATCTGATCGCCAATGGCTTGCAAAAAATAAACTTCGTTGGGCTTCCACTTGTGTCGCTCCGCTTGCGCGGCAATGAGCATGCCCGCGGGCGTCTGCGTCTCTTTGTCCAAAATCGTCACGCCCAGCGCCGTCTCGACTCCCAAGTCACGCAGAATCGAACCCTCCGACGCTTGCACCACCAAGCCGCCAAGCTCGTCGGGCTTGGCCCTCTCCATCTGCGCCAGCAGCAGGACGACTTGCGCGCCCGGCGCGGCTTTCACGCCGGTCCCGCAAAATTCCGCGGCCATTTCCGGCGGCCGGCCCGGGGCGCCCACGACGGCCAGCGCGCGCGTCACGTGCAAATACGATCCAACTTCGTTCACCGCCGTATTGAGCATGGCCCGCGGCGTCTGCTGGCGGAAGATTTTCTGGTTGATCTCCGAAATTTTCGAGAGGTCGCGCAGCGTGTCCGCGGAATACACTCCTGTTTTGCCGGTCATCGCTCCCGTTTGCGGCTCGCCGGCCGATGGTGCCGCAACCGCAGGCTCGCTCTTCGCCGCTGCGTCCGCCTTTGGTTTCTGCGCGCCCGGCGGCCACCAATTCGCCGTTTGATACAGACTCGACAGCCGCGCATTGCGCGCTTCTTCTCCCGGAAACAGAGAGGCAATTTTTTGCAAACGCTCCAGCGCCTTGCTCTGCAGCGAATACTGCAGAAAGATTTCCGTCTGCACAATCAAGTCTTCCAGTGCCTGCATCTGCCGCGCTTCTTCCGTGTTTGCATGCGAAATGGACGATGCCGGCGCACCCGTTCGCGGTGCGTGCCCGCCCGTGGCTTGCCCCGCCTTCAACATCCGGCTCGACAGGCGGCTCACATAAGCGTCATCCACGCGCCCGCGCAGCCTTTCCATGCGCTCCTGATTGCGGAAGTCGTAGGGATCAATGTCTACCAGGCGCTCAAGCGACTCCGCTGCCCTCTTCACATTTCCGGAACTCAAGTACACATCGAACAGCTTGATCAACACTTCGAAGTACTGCGATTCTCGGTTCAGTTCGTTGTGGATGCCGGCCCAAAATTCCAAAATACTTTGTGAATGGGGGAATTTCGCGCCCAAGGCGTCCATCATCGTTGCGAAATCGTTTTGCCGCTTGTCGGCGAAAGTCCGCCGCTTCAGCATTTCGAGAACGGACATCGCCCTCTGGTCCTGGCCTGCCGCAGCATGATGCTCTGCCAAGTCAAAAAGTTGCCTGATCCCTTCATTCTTCTCCCGCAGCAACTTCTGGAGCACTTCACTGGCGCGCTCGAGCTGGCCCGCGCCCATCAGCGCTTCAGAAAATGTCATCAGAAAGGGCGCGTCATTCTCCGAAGTCGCGATCGGCTCCAAAATCGACACCGCGCGCACGGCGTTCCCGGTTTGCAGGTTTGCTTGCGCGTACAGCAGCGCCACGCTGCGCTCTTGCGGCGCCAGCTTCTGCGCGCGCCCCAGGAGATTCAACGCATGCGATGCGGAGCCTTTGGTGGTAGCCAGCTGTCCAGCTCGAAGGAACGCCCGCGCCGCCAGCGAAATCTTTCCCAAGCGCTCCGCGCCTTCCGCCAGCTTGATCTGCCGCGCGAGGTTGTCCGGCTCGAGCTGCGCGATGCGCTCCCAGCAAAACAACGCGTCTTCGTCGCGTCCCGCCACGACAAAAAGCTCTCCGGCTTTGTTGTATTGTTCGATCGCCTCGTCCGCGCGGTTTTGCCTCTGCTGGAGAAAAGCGTACCGCGCCACACGCTCGGGAGCCTGCTGCGCCGGAATGGAGCGGAGAAACCGGTTGTAAATCGCCAAAGCCTTGCTTTCGTCTTTCGGATCAATGAGCAAATCAAACAACATGCCGTAATACACGGCAGCGCGGTCGGCTTGATCAATGCGGGCGTACAGATCGCCTAACGCCTGCGTCGCTTCCTGGTGTTGCGGCGCCTCATCCAGCACCGCAAGGTACGCTTGAATCGCGTCTTCGACACGATTCTTCTCCAGGAAGCGCTTGGCGCGTTCCAGATGTTTGTTGACGTCGGCGGCCATCCGTTTGAACTGCCCTTGAAGGCTTGCTGTTGTTGAATTTGCCCCGGCCGCGCACCGAGGTGCGCGCGGTTATTTTTCACTATATACCGGGAAAGGCGGGCGGGCAAAACCTGCGTTCAAACGCCTTGTGGTAAACGCCAAGTGCCCGAGCGGCAGCATTCCCTGTCCGCAGTTATTTAACGCCGTTCTTCGGGTCCCAGGAGCCCTGCTCCTTGCGTACGTAAATGATCTGCCCGATGTGATATGCGTTGTGCGTGCTGATGTGCGTGAAAACTTGCGCATTCTCCTTCAATTTGGCTTCGTCGACGCTTTCCACCCATTTCTCCAGCTCGTTCATGACCTGGTCGAGTTGCTGGACGGTTTCATTCCAGGTCTTCGCATCGAACTTGTCGAAAGTCTCGTCGTTGTTGCCGCTAAATTTCTCCAGCGGCTCCCCTTTCAACTTCGCCAGGTTCCGCCTATTCCAGTACACGATGTGATAGGCCAACTGGCCAACCGAGTGATTGCCCTTACCGTCGGTCCAACTTGCCTGCTCCGCGGTCAAGCCCTTCACCGCAATATTCGCAGGCACAAACCATTCTTCTGCGCCGTGCGTGGACTTCAATTCCGCCAGCAACACTTCTCGCAGCGTCGTCGGCTTCTTGTCCTGCGCAATAACGGGAACCGCCAACACCAAAAGCACAAACATCGTTAGTCGTTTCATGATTCGAGGCCCCTCCCAGCCCTTAGACGGACGAACCTGTTGTAGGGCTTTGCCACTTCTCGCCTGTCGTCGAGCGGAGAATGATCTGCAGAAGCACGTTGGCCCTTTCGCGTTGGGCGATTAGGCTACCGGAATTTGCTTGTACTTCAAGAATTGTTGCCGCGGCCAGATATTTCCGCGCAGGTAATTCTCGGTAGAACGACAAGGTGGATGCATAGCACCGCCAATTTTTCTGACTATTCATTTTTGTAAGAACAGACTGAAACAAATTCCTCCTAATGTGCCGGGGCTGGTCCAGCCACGCCAAGAAAATCACGGGTTGTTCACAAGGGTGTCACGGAACCAGGACGGAGAGACAACTGCGGAGGGAAGCAAGGGAAAGCCTGATGCGCAGGCCGTGGCTGACTTCTTCGAAGAATCAAGCTCTATGCAAAGGGCGGCGGAAAATTAGCGCCTCCCTAACCGGAGGTCGGACACAACGCCCAACCGCAGGGTTTCAGGGTCGCTGCCATGGAGAGCTGCATGCACAAGAAACAAATCCTTTTGCGCCTGATTGTCACGCTTCTTGCGGTTTTGATCGGTACAGTCACGTGGGGAATTCCAGCTGCGGATTCCCAGGAACTTGCCGCCGACCCTGTTGAAGATTCGCTGCGGCCTGACACAGCGGAGAAATTGTCATTATCCCCAGGCACGCTGATTTCTGTGGACCTGGGCGTGCAGCGCTGGAAGCGCGTTCGCCGCAACCAGACTCTCGAGGGCCATGTAGCTCTGCCGCTGTACGCCGCGCAGCGAGTCGCGTTACCTCAGGGGACCGCAATCCACCTCACCGTCGAGTCCGTCGAGCGCGTCACGGACAAATCCAGCGCGTGGAAAAGAGTCGGTCGCGCCATCGTGAAGGCCTTCAACCCTCTCGATGTCAGCGTCGCGCCGGAGTACCGCATCAAAGTCAAAGCAGCCGAGATTTCTTTGCCGGAGGGTCAGAGTCTGCCGATGATCGTCCAGCCTTTGCGGGCCGGAACTGGCCTTTTGATTCCCCCGGAGAAACATCTGCCCAAAGGCGCCGCAAATCCGGCTCCCGCCGGGGAAAGCGCGAACGCGAAGGCCAGAGAAGCGCACTCACGAATGCTGCTTCGCTTGCAAGAAGGCATTTCTTGGCCCGCACCGATAGTCCCGGTGGATGCGAGCCAGGCCACAATGGGCTCCCGGGAAAGGAAAGGCCACGTCTTCTTGTTGAACGCACTTAGCGCCAAGCAAAACCGCGAAGGCGACCGCTTCCAGGCGGTGCTCGCCGAGCCTGTGCGCCTCGGTGATCGCGTGTTTGGCCCGGGAAGCCTGGTCGAAGGCAGAGTCGTTCGCAGCACTCCGCCGCGTATCTTGAGCCGCGCCGGATCTTTATCCTTGCGCGTCGATCGCCTCATATCCCGGGAGCAAACCGTTGCAGTTGATGGCGTTTTGGACGCAGCCGAGACCGGAACGACGGTTGCGCCAGTACTTGACGACGAAGGGATTTTGCGGGGCCGCAAGCCCGGACTGAAAGATGCTTTGGTCGACATCGGCATGTCTTACGTCCTCGGAAAGGGTGTTGACGATATCGCGGAGACTCCCATTCGTGCGGTGGGCGCTGCAATGGGTCACGCCGCCATTGCCAATGCCGCCCGCTATTTTGGAATGGGGGCGTCCGCTATTTTTCTCGTGACCCGTCACGGCCGCGACGTCCGCCTTCCGCAATATGCGGAAATCGAAATTGATTTCGGACGCGTAACCCAGGCGACTGCCTCTCTCAACTAAAAGGACCTGCGTCTGGCTCAATGATTCGCTGGCGCTTCCGTAGCCGTACGCACATTCGCTGCCTTCGGCAACAACAGCACGAGTGTCGCGGCCGCCAGCAGGGAAACTCCTGCAAAAGCCAGGCCGCCGTATAGCGTGCCGGTCTTTTCTGTGATGAACCCGACCATGGAGGGCCCGAAAAAACCGCCCAGGTTTCCCACCGAATTGATAAATGCGATTCCGCTGGCGGCTGAGAATCCTGTCAAAAACTCGCTGGGCATGGCCCAGAAGGGGCCCAAGGAGCTGCAATAACCGATCGCCAGCAACGACAGAAACACAACCGTAACAAAGGGGGAATGCATTCTGCCCAAAGACAAAAACCCAATTCCTCCCACTAGCAAGCACGCCGCTGCATGATAGCGGCGCTCCATCCGGCGGTCGGAACTTCGTCCGACAAAAATCATCCCCACGAGCGCCACGAGGTACGGAATCATCACCAAGTAGCCAACGAAACTGAAGGAGTATTCGCTCGACAAAGATTCAACGAGTTTCGGTGCATAGAAACTAAGCGTGTAGCTACCGATCATCATTCCGAAATAGATGAGGGCGAGATGCCACACACGCAGGTTCGCTATTCCTTCCATCGCCGAGTGCCGCCCTGGAGGTTTCAAGGCCTCTTCACGCCTTAAATTTGCTTGAAGCCAATCCTTTTCCTCTGTGGTAAGGAATTTCGCTTCGCTCGGACGGTTGGGCAACACCAGATAGGTAAAGAATCCCAGAGCGATGGCCGGCAAACCCTCAAGAATAAAGAGCCACCGCCAGCTTGGCACGCCCAGCCAGTGCACGTGTTGCAAAATCAAGCCGGAGATCGGCGCTCCCATGACGTTATTCACGGCGAAACCTGTCAGGAACAAAGAAAGTACTCGCGCCTGTTCGCGCTGCCGGAACCAGTAGGTCAAATACAAAACAATTCCCGGATAATAGCCGGCTTCGGCAAACCCGAGCACGACTCGCGCGGCGTACAGCTGGTGGACACTTTGTACCAGTCCGGTTAGCGAGGCTACCAAACCCCAGCTCAAAAGAATGCGCGCAATCCACACGCGCGCTCCGACCTTGTGCAGGATCAGATTGCTGGGAACTTCGAAAAGAAAATATCCGATGAAGAAAATTCCCGCCGCGATCGAAAATTGCTGGCTTGTTAGCCCCAGATCCTTGTTCATCGTCAAGGCGGCAAAGCCAATATTGACGCGGTCAATCATTGCAATGACGTAAAGCAGAAAGAGATAAGGGATGAGCCGAATCTGGAGTTTCTGAATGGTTTCGGATTCGATGACGTTTTCGGCGCTGTCCGGCAGCTGGCCCGCGATCGCCTCCGTATGTTCTCTCGTTGCCAAAAGGCCTCGTTTTAAATGCGGCTGACCGCGGGCGTTCACCGCAAAATGTGCTAGCCGCAAAAACTCTATTCCCTGAAGGTTCCTCCGTCAAGAAACCGGCGCCGCACCCGCCGTTCCGCTTGCGCAGGCTTTTCGAGAGCTAATCCCTTCCGATCGTGTTTCTCAGGCTCGCCAAGTATATTTTAGGAAACTATTTTCTATTTTTCTCGTTTTAATAAATGTCGTCGGTTTGTGCCCAGGCCATGACGAGGAGTGTTTCCATGTCCATGAGAGACCTGCTTTCGGATTTTCGCTTTTCTTTGCGCCTGCTCCGGCGCAATCCTGCCTTTTCCGTCGCGGCCATCGTCGTGCTAGCCTTGGGCATCGGCGCCAACACGGCGATCTTCTCTGTGGTCAACGCGGTTCTCCTCCGCCCACTGCCTTTTGACGATCCTTCCCGCATCCTGCAGGTGTGGCACGTTCCTCCTGCTAAGAGCTTCCCTGGCATGACCATGTTCTCCGTTTCTCCAGCCAACTACCTCGACTGGCATATTCAAAGCTCTTCGTTCGAGCAAATGGCTGCTTACGGCTTCCGGTCGTTCACCGTCGGGGGCGTCGAACGCCCCGAAGCCATCCAAGCCGCAACCGTGGCGTCTGACTTTTTTCCGTTGCTCCGCGTCCAACCGCAGCTCGGCCGAACTTTTGCGACCGAGGAAGATAGTCCTGGCCAAGGCCACGTCGTTGTGCTGGGCTACAACTTTTGGCGCGATCATTTCGGTTCCGATCGAAACATCGTCGGCGGTAACGTCCTTCTTGACGGCGAAACCTATTCGGTCATCGGCGTAATGCCGGAAACTTTTCGTTTCCCGAGTTGGGCCAAACTGTGGGTCCCTCTCGCATGGGACAACGAGACTCGCGCGGTTCGCGGAAATCACAACTATGAAGTCATCGCGCGCCTGAAAAAGAACGTGGACATCCACCAGGCGCAGGCCGAGCTGAGTGCGATTTCTAGGCACCTCGAGCAGATGTATCCCGAAGACGACAAAGGCTGGGGCGCCATCATCCTGCCTCTGAGGGAAGAACTCGTCGGCGATGTGCGCGCGGCCCTGGTTGTCCTTTTTGGAGCCGTTGCTTTCGTTCTGCTCATCGCCTGCGCAAACGTGGCCAATCTGGTCCTGGCTAAGACTTTGGCGCGGCGCAAAGAAATCGCCATTCGGACAGCGCTCGGCGCCTCGCGTTTGGTCGTTCTGCGTCAGATTCTTGGCGAAACCGTGCTTCTCTCCGTTGCCGGCGGAATGCTTGGTCTCTTCCTCGCGCGTTTCGGCATCACTCTTATCGTAAAAGTCCTTGGGGATCGCATTCCCGCATTCATGCAAATTACGCTGGATGTCCCCGTGCTGGCTTTTACTCTCTTGCTTTCTGTTGTCGCCGGCGCCCTCGCTGGTCTCATTCCTTCGGTTCGCTTCAGCAAAGCAGATGTCAACGAAGCACTCAAGCAGAGCCAAAGCCGAGGCACTTCCGATGCTCGCGGCGGGGGAACGCGCCGTCTTCTCGTCGTTTCCGAGGTCGCGCTTTCTCTCGTGCTGCTGATTGGCGCAGGCCTGATGATCCGCAGCTTATGGGAACTTCGCAAAGTCCAGCCGGGTTTCGATCCTCACAGTGTGCTCACCATGACGGTTCCGATGCCGCGAAACAGGTTCTCGTCCCCCTCCGGCGAAATCAATTTCTTCCAAGATGCTTTGGCGCGCGTGCGTGCTCTTCCTGGTGTCGATTCCGCAGGCGTGATCGATGATTTGCCGCTAAACGGCGGCGGGTCGCATCAACCGTTCACCATCGAGGGCCGTCCTGCTCCGCCCATGTCCGAGCAGCCCGAAGTGGACGTTCGGGTCATCAGCCCCGGCTATCTCCGCGCCATGCACATTCCTATTCTTCGCGGCCGCGACCTCTGGGACTCCGACGTTGCAGACAGACCGGGCGCAGTTCTCATCAGCGACTCGTTGGCTCGACGCTTCTGGCCCAATGAAGATCCCATCGGCAGGCGCATCACGCTGACTTTTTTCCCCAACTTTGCTCGCGAAGTGGTCGGCGTTGTCGGCGATACCAAACAGGATTCTCTCGACGAGACTCGTCCGGTCGCGACCATCTACCACCCGCTGGCGCAGCTCACTGCTCCTCCGAGTGAACCCTGGCGCTCCTTCCCCATGAGCTTCGCGGTACGCACCGATTCCGACCCGCTGAATTCCGTGACCTCGGTTACTGGCGCCGTCCATCAAGCCGCCCCGGATCTTCCCGTTGTCGACGTGATGAGCATGAACGAGATCATTGCGCAATCCGTTTCTCCACAGCGATTCAACATGCTGCTGCTTGCATGCTTCGCCGGGCTCGCGTTGGTTCTAGCTGCCGTCGGGATTTACAGCGTGCTCTCTTACACCGTGCGCCGACGCGTCCGCGAAATCGGCATCCGCATGGCGCTTGGCGCTTCCCACGAGGATGTAATTCGCATGATCCTCGCAGACGGATTGAAGCCGATCCTCGTTGGTGTTGTGCTCGGCTTGGCCGCCGCGCTCGCGCTCAGCCGCGTCGTTGCCTCTCTCATTTACGCCGTCCGCGCCACGGATCCGCTCACGTTTGCCGCCGTCGCCTTGCTCCTATTGTTGGTCGGCATCTTCGCCACCATCATTCCGGCGTATCGCGCCACACGTATCGAGCCCGTCCGCATCCTCCGCGAAGAGTGAGCCTCGATTTTCGAGGTTGCCGCCCGAAAGCAACTTCACCTTTTCTCCGCGGCTGCGCGTTCCGCGGATTTGTGGCAAACTGAGTGTTACTCGGCACGGTTTTTGCTTGTTCTGCTTGCAGCGTGCGAGCCTGCCTCCGTCAGGCCACCGCAGGCTGGCGCATGGCGGATTGTCCTCAAGAGAAGCGGCTCCTGCCGGTAACTGAAAAAAGTAAAAGCAATCGCAAAGCTGGGCGATAATCGGGGTACATGGATCCAAAATTCATTCGGAATTTCTGCATCATCGCGCACATCGACCACGGCAAATCCACGCTGGCCGACCGTTTGCTCGAAATGACTGGCGCGCTTTCCGAGCGCGAGATGCACGAACAGGTTCTCGACTCGATGGACCTGGAGCGCGAGCGCGGCATCACCATCAAAGCGAAAAGCATCCGCCTGCACTATAAAGCGAAAGATGGAAACACCTACCGCTTGAACTTGATTGATACGCCGGGGCACGTGGACTTTTCCTATGAGGTTTCGCGCGCGCTTTCAGCGTGCGAAGGCGCGCTGCTGGTGGTGGACGCCTCGCAGGGAGTGGAAGCGCAAACGGTCGCGAATACTTTTCTTGCTGCAGGACATAACCTCACGATCATTCCGGTGATCAACAAAATTGATTTGCCGGCCGCGCAACCGGACTACGTCAAAGAGCAAATCGAAAGCGTGCTCGCGATTCCGGCGGATGACGCGTTGATGATCAGTGCGAAAAGCGGCCTTGGCGTCGAGGACGTGCTCGAAGCGATCGTCGCGCGCGTTCCGGCCCCGAAAGGCAGCGCGGAAAATCCACTGCAGGCGCTGATTTTCGATTCATGGTTCGACATTTACCGCGGCGCCGTGATTCTGGTGCGCGTCAAAGAAGGCCGCGCAGCGAATCACATGAAAATCAAACTGGTCGCCGGAGACGAGACCTACGAAGTCGAACAGCTCGGCACTCTCACGCCCAAACCGGTTGCGCTTGAGGAACTCGAAGCGGGCGACGTCGGCTTCATCGTTGCGAATATCAAGCGCGTGGCCGATGCGCGCATGGGCGATACGGTGATTGAAGTCGACCGGCCCGCTCCGGCGCTGCCGGGATTCGAGGCCATCAAGCCGATGGTGTTCGCGGGACTTTTTCCTGTGCTCGCCGACGACTACGAACCTCTGCGCGATGCGCTGGGAAAATTGCAGTTGAACGACGCGGCATTTTTCTACGAGCCGGAAAATTCCGTCGCGCTCGGCTTCGGATTCCGCTGCGGCTTCCTCGGCTTGCTGCACATGGAAATCGTGCAGGAGCGACTGGAGCGCGAGTTCGGCTTGAATTTGATTACCACGGCTCCAAGCGTACGCTATCGCATCACGCGCGTAACGGGCGAAGTGATCGAAGTCGACAGCCCGGCGAAATTCCCGAATCCCAGCGACATCCAGAAAATCGAAGAGCCAATCATTAAGGCGATGATCATCAGCAACGAAGAATCGGTCGGCGGCCTGCTGCAGCTCTGCCAGGAAAAGCGTGGCACGCAGAAGAATTTCGAGTACCTCTCGCCGACGCGCGTGATGCTCACCTACGAGTTGCCGCTCAACGAAATCGTGCTCGATTTCTACGACCGGCTGAAATCCGTTTCACGCGGCTACGCTTCGCTCGACTATCATCTTGCCGGGTATCAGGAATCGGACCTGGTGAAGCTCGACGTACTGGTCGGCGGCGAGCCGGTGGACGCGCTGGCGCTGATCGTGCATCGCGATTTTGCGTACGAGCGCGGACGTGAACTGGTGACGCGTTTGCGAAAGCTGATTCCGCGGCAACTCTTCGAGGTGCCGATTCAAGCGGCGATTGGCAGTCGCATCATTGCGCGAGAAACGGTTGCCGCGATTCGCAAAAACGTGCTGGCCAAATGCTACGGCGGCGACATTACGCGCAAGCGCAAGCTGCTTGAAAAGCAGAAAGAAGGCAAGCGCCGCATGAAGCGCGTCGGCCAGGTGGACATTCCGCAGGAAGCGTTCCTCGCGGTGCTGAAAGTTTCCTCCTCAGACGAAGAATAGTGCTTGGTCATAAGTCACAAGTTCTAGGTTTAAATTCCGAACCCCAGACCAGATTCTTTGCAGCCCTTGACTCGAGTCGCTGGAATCGATAGCGTCTGGCGCATCTTTTGCATGGAGGATCTCCGATGCGCGCATTTCGAGGTGCGATTCTTCTGCTTTTCATTTTCTCCTGCGCAGCGCTGACGCCTGCGGCGGCGAATCATCCCAGGATTTTGATTATTTACGACATGGAAGGAGTGTCCGGTGTGACGCACTATGAGATGACCTGGTTCGAGCGTCCCGAGGAGTATGCGAAAGGGCGGGAGTTCCTGACGTCGGACGTGAACGCTGCGGTTCGCGGGCTCGCAGCTGGCGGAGCGGGACCGATCTGGATTCAAGACGGCCACGGCTCGGGAAACGTGAACGAGCCAGACCTGCTGGTCGATAAAATGGATCCGCACGCGAAATTCGATTTTCGCAGCTACGATTTCGATCCGTACAACACGGGCATCGACGGCTCGGTAGACGCGATTGTGTGCATCGGGATGCACGCAAGGGCAAACAGCAACGGTTTCGAGGCGCACACCGTGACGGACCGCATCAGCTATCGCATCAACGGAGTGGATTTCACGGAGACGCACATCGTTGCCCTTTCGGCGGCGCGCTGGGGCATTCCGGTGATTATGGTTTCGGGGGACAACGTGCTTGGCGAACAGTTGAGGCCGGATTTTCCGGAGCTCGAATACGCTGTGGTGAAAACCGCGAAGAGCCGCGCTCTGGCGGAACCGCTGCCGCCTGGCGAAGCGACCAAACGGATCGAAGAAGCCGCCAAAGGCGCAATGGGGAAATTTCTTGCGGGCGCGTACCGGCCGTACTATCTGCAGCCGCCTTACGACTTCCAACTTGGATTTCAGAACTGGCAGCAAGCCAACGGCGCGGCGACTGCGCCGGGAGCACAAAAGGACGGTGACCTGGGAGTACGGTACAAGAGCGCGACGTTCATCGAGGGCTATGTGTTGAGTCTCGACGCGTTGCGCCGAAGCAGCGACTCATTGCAGGTGCTGATTCGCATTCTCAGTCAGGATCCGCAGGGGAAGAAATACTTGGATCAGTTCTCGGACACCTTCTGGACGCGCTGGCTGACTCCGGAAAAAGCGGCGCCGTACATGCAGCCGGGGCCGAGGCCCGCTCCGAAGAAGCGCTTTTACGGGGATAATTGAAGCTGATTCCCCTCAGTCTTAGGTCGTTACTTGTAAGTCCTAAGTTTCTGACGTTAGGACCGCTGTGCCAGCCATGCTCGTTTGCCGAGCGTGTTGAATCTTCCTTCCCAATGCCGCGAAGTGTAGAATGAGCCGGCCTGCAGGTTAACCGGAGATTTCCATGTTCCAACTCAGAAGAAGTATTTCCCCGGTTGCTGTCGGTATTGGGCTTGTGATCGTGTACTTGGTCTTCCTGAACAAAATGAGCGTGGCAGTTGTTTTGGCTCAGGACGCGCCGCCACAGACTGAGGATCAACGAGAGGCACGCCAAGCACTCAACCAAGGAGTTCAAAGCTTCAAGAACGGTCAGTACGGGGAAGCCGTCGCAGCATTCCTGCGCGCCAGGCAGCTTGACCCAAGATCTGTGAACGCGCGGCTGTATCTGGCAACAGTGTACGCCAGCCAATACATTCCGGGAGCGCCGGGCGAGGAGAACCAGGAATTGGGCCGCAAGGCCGTCGAAGAATTCAGAGGTGTGCTGGAGATGGACCCACAAGACTTGAGCGCGATTGACGGGATGGGTTCTATCTTGTTCCAAATGTCGGGTACACCTTACGATCCGACAAAGTTCGAGGAATCGAAGTCCTTTCATCAAAGACACATTCAGATCAAGCCCAATGATCCGGAGCCGTATTACTGGGTGGGCGTGATCGACTGGACTTTGTCCTTCCGGGCAAACAACGAGTTGCGGACGCGCTACAATCAGGCGCATTTGGCGCACCAGGTCGAAGCCACGGAGCCACCCCCGCCCGATGTTCGGGAGGAATACGTCCGTGACTATGGACGGCTCATTGATGAAGGGATCGAATCGCTGATGCGCGCGATTGCGTTGCGACCGGATTACGACGATGCAATGGCGTATTTGAATCTCTTGTACCGGCGCAAAGCGGACACGGTCAATTATCAATATGGAAGGGACGAGCTTCTCAAGATGGCCGATGACTTGGTCGATAGAGTCAAAGAAATCAAGCAAAAGCGGGCAGAGCAGCCGACTCAGCCTCAACGGTGAGCCAGACGCGGCGCTCAGGGAGTCTCTTTCTTCTTGACTTCGGTGGTGAGACGGCCGCGGTGGAGTTGGAGCGAGAGGGAGTCGCCGATCTGGACTTGAGCGGCGTCGCGGAGGACGCCACCTGAGGCGTCGGTGGCGATGGCGTAGCCGCGTGCGAGGACTTTTAGGGGGCTGCGTTCTTCGAGCTGCAACGCGAGGCGCGCGAGGCGCTCGCGCTTGGAGCGTAGCAGGCGTTCGGTGCGGACGCCTAGATCGGCGGCGCAACGCTCGAGGCGCAGGCGAAACGCGGCAATTTTCATACGAAGATCAAAAGAGATCATGCGCAGGTGCGCGACGGTGAAGCGTTTGCGCGATTGTTCGAGGCGCGCGCGAAGGCCGAGGGCGAGGCGCGCGATCATTTCATCCGCGCGCTGGCGTTGCTGGCGAAGGAGATCGAGCGGGCGGCGGAAGCCGGGGCGCGCGGCGAGTTCGTGAATGCGCCGGCTGAGAACTAGGATGCGATAGCGTATTTGCTCAGCAAGGGTGCCGCGCAAGTCAGCAACGTGCTTGTCGAATTCGCGGCGCGTCTGCACGACAAGTTCGGCGGCGGCGGAAGGCGTGGAAGCACGCACGTCGGCGACAAAATCCGCGATGGTGAAATCGGTTTCGTGGCCGATACCGGATATGACGGGAATTTGCGAATCGAAGATGGCGCGGGCGACGATTTCTTCGTTGAAGGCCCACAAATCTTCCAGCGAGCCGCCGCCGCGGACGAGCATCAACACGTTCACAAATTTTTTGGCGTTAAAGAATTTCAGCGCCTTGACGACTTCCTGTGCCGCGCCTTCGCCCTGGACACGAACGGGGAAAACGGTTAGATGGACGTTGGGGAAACGGCGCGTGAGGATGCGCACGACGTCGCGCACGGCCGCGCCGCGCGGCGAAGTGATAAGGCCGATGCGGCCGGGAAGAAGCGGCAGAGGCTTCTTGCGCGCGGCGTCGAAGAGGCCTTCAGCTTCGAGCCGCTTTTTGAGTTGATCGAAAGCAAGCTGGAGCGCACCGAGGCCGACCGGCTCGATTTTCTCGAGGTAAATCTGATATTCGCCGCGCTGCTCGTAGACACCGATGGTGCCGCGCACGGTGACTTGCAGACCGTCTTCGGGGCGGAATTTGATGCCGCGCTGCTGCTGCTTGAAGAAGACGCAGCGGACCTGGGCGCGATCGTCTTTCAGTGTGAAGTAGACGTGGCCGGACTGGGCTTCGCGGCAGTTGGAGATTTCGCCCTGGACAAAGATGTCTGTGAAATTCCGGGCGAGGAGGTCGCGGATGCGGCCGGTCAGTTCGCTGACCGTTAGGATCTGGCGTGAGGGCTGGAGGTTGAAGGTGAGTTGGCTCATCGTTAGTGACTTAGGGCGAAACGGAAAGGAACCGCGCAAGGTTCGAGGGCACGTCGAGTCATAAACAAAGAATAGCCGAGGGGGAGGGCCTAGTCATTTAGAACGTTGCGCGACGAAGCGCAGGTTTTCGCTTAGGCCGAGGGCGGTAACGCATTGTTTAAGGGAAGCGCAGCGACAGCGAAGAAGGCCTTGGAGAAGCGTTTTGAGGCGAAGGGAGCGGGCGATGCCGGCTTCGACTTCGGAGAGCTTTCTGGCGGCGAGTTTTTTCCAGCGCGGGCCGACGGGCGCGTTGTCGCGAAGGCCGTCGAGAAAAAGCTTGATTTCGGGGAGTGAGAAACCCATTTCTCCGGCAAAACGAATGAGCAAGACGCGGTCGAGCGCGTCGGGGGAATAGCGGCGCTGGCCGCCGGAGCGATGCGGCGAAGCGAGGAGGCCGAATTTTTCGTAGTAGCGGATGGCGGAGGGGTTGAGGCCCGCGCGGCGGGCGAGTTCGCCGATTTTCATGTGCTCAAGTCCTTTCTCGCTAGACCATTATTTCGCGGTGGGGTCGGTTGAGATCCCTGTCTGCGACAGGCAGGCTTCGGCGGCCTCGGCACGAAGCGTGGGCGGTAAACGGAACAACATTCGCGATACTCGGAACTCAACAAAAAGAACACGTCTGAAGACCCGCCACTACGAGGCATCCCTGTTAAGATCGCTTGACTTAAAGCTGACTTTAAGTTTTACCATCCGAGGATGGGACCTGGCAAATCCTGAATTGGAGGAACGCCATGAATGAGAAGAAAGAGCGGTTTATGGGAACCCACAAGAGCAATGCCGTTGCTGGGGCGCTGATGCTGCTGATTGCGGGGAACGGGGGGATTGCGCTCAAAGGATCGGCAACGCAGGCGCAAGCCGCAAACGCGGAGAAGCAAATGACGACCCCGAGCAAGTTTTATTGCAACGCGAAGGCGCTGACGTCGGAAGAGCGGGCGCATCACAAACAACTGTCGGAGAAGTTGCTGGCGGTGAAGAAGGCCATCGTGGAGACGGAGAAGGGATACGAGTTTCAGTTCCGTCCGCAGGATGTCACGCTGGCGGAATTGGCGGGCTGGGTAGCGGCAGAGAGCAAGTGCTGCCCGTTTTTTGATTTTCACATTGATTTGGAGGATGAAGGCAAGCTGATTTGCTTGCGGCTGACGGGAGAGGAAGGCGTCAAGCAATTCATGCGAACGGAATTCGGTTTGAAATGACCAGGAACGGGAAAGAGGCGCGAAACGATCGCCGGCTCAACGCAGCCGAAAGAAGCCGACGAGATCAAACAGGCCGTGAGCTATAGCGAGAGGCAGGGCCCGGCGCCAAATTGCAAAGTAACCAACGAAGGCGACAAGCTGAATTCCGAGGGCGAGTGCTCCCGCCCAACGATAGTAGAGATGATAGGAAGTTTGCAGCACAAGACTAGCGATCGCCGAGAGAATCACTGAGCCGGTAAGCTCGCGTACCTCGGTCATGAGGTAAGCGCGCACAACAAATTTCTTCGTAAAAGGGATTGAGTAGCCAAAAGGGCAAGGCTACAAGAGGCGGGTGACCAAATATTTGGCGAGGGTCAACATAATGCGGATAGGATCCGCTGAGAAGGTAGCCCAAATGGATGACAAAAGCTCCAGCCACATAAAAGAGATGGGCGGCGACGTATAGAAAGAAACCGCAAGCGACCTCCTTGAAGGACCAGCGGACGGAACTTTCGGCCACTCCGCCTGAGTATGTAGCCAAGCAACAATAGAATTCCGATTTGGTGGGCTGCAGCTTCAATCCAGCGAGCCATGCTGATTGGATTCGGAGAAGATGGGCCGAACCTGAGCAGTGCGATGGCGCGTAAAAGAGAACCAGAAACGGCGAGAAACATTACAAGCGCAAGCTCAAACCAGCGCGACCATTTCGGGAATCTTTTTCAGCGGCTGGTGTTGCGGGCGGTTCAGCCACAGGGAAGTAAGCCTGCGACATGAATGGCATCCCCGAAGCGCCTTGAGGACCTATTTCTGGGCGCTGGGAGATTTCGCGGCAAATTCCTTGGGGAGAGGATTGTCGGGGCGCTCCTCATCCCAAAGGATGCTGACGATCCACCAACGAGTGCCATCATTGAGCAACTGAATGCTGTTGATCCCGCGGGCGAACGGGGTCTCTCCCGCAGCATGGCGGGATTCGTAGCTGCTGAAGACCTGCGTGATGTTTCCGAATGTTTCAACCCGATTCACGATGGGACCTTCAAAGAAAGCGTGTTGCAGAAAGTAATTGCCTGCACCCTTGGCGTAGTCTTCGACGCCCATCGGGCGAATGCGCGCGGAGCCGTCCGCATTCTTTACTGCGGCCGTGAGACGAGCCTGCGGCAGAAACAGGGAGCGGAAACGATTCCAGTCGCGTACGCCGGCAGGACCGGAGATCACACCGTAAAGAGCGGCGAGGATGCTGTCGATGGACTTGACGTCTTCGGGGCGTGCGGCCGGCACATTTGTCGCCGTAGAAGAAGCTTGAGGCGCCGCTTGCTGCTGGGCTGCTGGTTTATCGGGAGATTGGGCGGAGGCAGAGAGAGAAAGAGCGAGGATTGCGGCTAAGGTCAAAAGAGCGCGATTCATTTGGGCCTCCATTGCGATAAGAATTTGGCCCGCGACTGTTTCTGGGTCGAGAATATATACCAACTAGGCCCTCACGCGCTCGCCGAAGGGAAGAAAAGCCGCAGCCCTCGAGGCACCTCGGAGCTCGGGGCAAGCAGGGTAAACAAGCTGCCGCAAGCGTAAAGACGCCAGGCTTACTTGCGGAAATGGGAGATGAGCCAGAAGAGCAGCGACAGCGCCACGCTGACTACAAGGCAAGTCACGATGGGAAAGTAAAAGGTCGTGTGTTCGCCGCGGTGGATGATGTCGCCGGGCAGTTTTCCCAGGCGGAAGGGGAGTTTGTTCCCGAAATAAAGAAAGACGCCAATCAGCACAAGGAGCCCTCCGAAGAAAACAAGAGAGCGGCCAAGCTCGCGAAGCGGGTCCATAAGCCAAGTCTACTCGAACCAACGGACAAGTGCCGGTGGCAAATCCAACTATTACTACTCGTTCGAACTAATGACCGCTTCCCTGACGGGCAGTCCCACACCGGCGCGAACCGCAGTGCTGGGCGTGGTGCTGGAGGCAAACCGCGCGCGTCTCAACACGATTGTTGTGACTTTTGTATCGCGGGGAAACGAGACAATTGCTGAAGGCGAAGCGTATCGGATTATCTTGGATCCTTCGGATGACCATTCTCAAAAGAGTTCCAGGCCGGAGAAGAAGTAGCTGATTTCGAAAGTGGCGGTCTCGGGGGCGTCGGAACCGTGCGTGCAGTTCATTTGGATGCTGGTGCCGAGGTCGCGGCGGATGGTGCCAGACGCGGCTTTCTGAGGGTCGGTAGCGCCCATGGTTTCGCGCCACTTCGAGATGGCGTCATCGGCTTCGAGGACCAGTGCGAAGATTTTGCCGGAACTCATGAAATCGGTGAGTTCGCCAAAAAAAGGACGCTGGCGATGAACAGCGTAGAAGCCACCGGCTTCTTCCTTGGTGAGGCGCATGGATTTGATGGCGATGAGCTTGAAGCCGGCTTTGTGGATTCTTGCCAAGATTTCGCCTTGAAGATTTCGACCCACCGCATCCGGTTTGATTATCGCGAACGTACGTTCTGTTGCCACGAAACTCCCCTCCGAAGTCCACAATCGACAACTACTAAAATCGGACAAGCGGCACAGCTGCACCTCTGCTACTGGAACCTATTTCAAAACGGTGGCAACAGTGGAGCCGAGCTCTGCAGGAGTTTCCACTGTGCGGATGCCTGCTGCTGACATGGCCGCATATTTATCCTTGGCTGTGCCTTGACCGCCGCTGATGATGGCGCCTGCGTGCCCCATGCGGCGACCGGGTGGCGCTGTTTGGCCAGCGATGAAGCCGACCACAGGCTTCTTCATGTTGGCTTTGATCCATGCCGCGGCTTGTTCCTCGGCGTTGCCACCAATTTCGCCGATCAAAATAATGGCGTGCGTTTCGGGATCGTCATTGAAAAGTTTGATGGCGTCGAGAAAAGGCGTGCCGATGATGGGATCGCCACCGATGCCGATGCAGGTGGACTGGCCGATGCCGAGAAGCGTCAATTGATGAACAGCTTCGTAGGTCAGAGTGCCGCTGCGGCTGACGACGCCTACATTTCCCTGCTTGTGAATGCGGCCGGGCATGATGCCGATTTTGCATTTGCCAGGAGAAATGATGCCCGGACAGTTGGGACCGATGAGCCGTGTTTTCTTGAAGTCTACGGCGGAGGCTACACGAACCATGTCGAGAACCGGAATGCCTTCGGTGATGCAAACGATCAAAGGAAGGCCGGCGTCGGCGGCTTCGAGAATGGCGTCAGCGGCGTACGGAGGCGGAACGAAAAGCACGGAAGCGTTGGCGCCGGTGGCTTTCGCCGCTTCGGCTACGGTGTTAAACACGGGTCGTTCGAGATGCTTGGTACCACCCTTGCCGGGTGTGACGCCGACGACGACGTCGGTGCCGTATTCGATCATCTGTTGTGCGTGGAAAGTGCCTTCTCGGCCGGTGAAGCCTTGCACAAGCAAGCGCGTACTTTCGTTGACCAGAATACTCATCGAGCATTCCCGGCGAGCTTCACGACTTTTTGCGCGCCGTCTTTCATGTCGTTGGCGATGGTGAAGTTCAGGCCGCTTTCACGAAGAATCTGCTGACCGAGTTCGACGTTCGTGCCTTCCATACGAACGACAATGGGAACGTTAACTTGCAAATCTTTTGCGGCCACAACGACGCCGGTGGCGAGGACGTCACAGCGCAAGATGCCCCCAAAAATGTTGATGAAGACGGCTTTTACGGCAGGATCGTTCATTAGAATGCGGAAGGCGTTCTTGACTTGATCGGCGGAAGCCCCACCGCCAACGTCGAGAAAGTTTGCGGGAGAGCCGCCAGCGTACTTGATGATGTCCATGGTAGCCATCGCGAGCCCCGCGCCGTTCACCATGCAAGCAACACTGCCGTCGAGCTTGATGTAATTGAGGCCGTACTTTGAGGCTTCCACTTCGAGTGGATCTTCTTCGTCGAGGTCGCGCAATTCGCGGAGTTCTTTGTGGCGGAATAAGGCGTTGTCGTCGAAGGTCATCTTCGCATCGAGAGCAACGAGTTTGCCGTCGCCGGTCAAGACGCAAGGATTGATTTCTAGCAGCGAGGCGTCTGTGTCAGTAAAAGCGCGATAAAGGGCTTGCAGAAAAGGCGTGGCGTAGTTCACGACTTCGATTGGCAGGCCAAGGCCGAAGGCAATCTTGCGAGCCTGATACGGCTGCAAGCCGACAGAAGGATGAATCGTTTCGCGCAAAATCGCGGATGGATCTTTTTTTGCGAGTTCTTCGATTTCCATGCCGCCCGCGGCGCTGGCCATAAAAACGACGCGGCCGGAGGAGCGATCTACAAGAAGGCCAAGGTAGAGTTCGCGCTTGATGTCGAGTCCTTCTTCGATTAGCAGGCGCTTGACGATGCGGCCAGCGGGACCGGTCTGCGGAGTGACCAGCCTCATGCCGAGAATCTGTCCGGCTAAGTCTGCAGCCTGCTCCGGCGAATGGGCGAGCTTGACGCCGCCGCCTTTGCCGCGGCCGCCGGCATGAATTTGCGCTTTGACGACGCAAATGTTGGACTTAAGACGGTAGGCAGCTTCGCGAGCTTCTTCCTTGGTAAAAGCAACTTCGCCGCGAGGAGTGGTGACACCGTAACGCGCGAGTATCGCCTTGGCCTGGTACTCGTGGATTTTCATGAAGGTTCTTGTGCTTCCGTTCAGGCTTGAAACAGTCAGCCGGTGTTAGAATTTGAGGCTAGTCGAAACATAAAAGTGTACTCGGAACAGGAAACAGGAGCAAGAACAGCGAAAACTCTCGAAATGACTCTGTCTCTGATCAAAGACTTGGAATCGGGCGGCGCTCTCACGCGCAGTGACGCCGAAGCCTTGATGGAAGAGCTGCTTACGGGACGAGTGGCAACCCCGGACATCGTGCGCTTGCTCGAGGCGCTGAACCGGCGAGCCGTTCAGGCGCAGGAACTTGCAGGCTTTGCGCAAGTGATGCGGAAGCATGCGACGCGAGTGTTTTTAGATGGCCAAGCTCGGCCCACAAACATGGTGGATACCTGTGGAACCGGCGGCGACGGCTGCAAGACGTTCAACATTTCGACGACGGCGGCAATCGTTGTGGCGGCAGCCGGTGCGCGGGTAGCGAAGCACGGGAACCGGGCGGCCAGCTCGCAGAGTGGGTCGGCGGATGTGCTGGAAGCGCTCGGAGTGCGGATTGATTTGCCGTTCCAAAGGTACGGGCACGCGATTCGCGAGATTGGCATCGGATTCTTGTTCGCGCCAGCGGCTCACACGGCGACGCGGCATGCAACTCCAGCACGGAAACAGATTGGCGTTCGCACGGTATTCAATCTGCTTGGCCCGCTGACGAATCCCGCGGGCGCACAAGCGCAAGTTCTGGGAGTTTTTTCGCCGGATGTGATAGACCTTGTATCGGCGACGCTGGCGGAGCTGGGCACAGAGCGCGCATTCGTGGTGCACGGAGCTGGAGGACTAGACGAGATATCGCTGGCCGGTGAAACGATTGTCGCGGAAGTGCATGACGGAAAGGTACGAAAATTTTGCGTGACACCGGAAGAGTTTGGGGTTGCGCCAGCTCCGCTGGATGCGGTTCGCGGCGGGACTCCGGCGGAAAACGCGGAGCTGATCAAGCGAATCCTCGAAGGTGAGGCTGGGTCGCCACGGGACATCGTGGTGATCAATGCGGCCGCGGCGTTGGTGGCGACGGGGATTTCCGAGAGTTTTCGCGATGCAGCGGATGTGGCGCGCTCCGCCATTGATTCCGGAAAAGCTCGCGAGACCCTGGCAAGTCTCATAGCGTTTACGAATGGCGCTTAAATCTCGAACAAAAACAGGGGAGAAAATACTTTGAAGAAGATCGTGGGCGCTTTAGCGGTCCTTCTGCTGGCGTGCCTTGCTGCGGGACAGAAGCCTGCACCTCCGTCGCCCGCACAGATTGTGCAAGCTGTGCGCGAGTATCGGATGGAAAATGAGGACCGCATAGTGCGGGAGCTGAGGGAATTTCTGGCGATCCCTAACGTTGCAAGCGACACGCCGAACATTCAGAAAAATGCCGCGCATCTGGTGGAGATGCTGGAAGCGCGCGGAATCGAGACGCACTTGCTCCCCATCACGGGGCGCGGACCGGTGGTTTTCGGAAAGCTGATTTCGTCGGAAGCGAAACGCACGGTGATTTTCTACGCGCATTACGACGGGCAACCGGTGGATCCGGCGGCGTGGACCGATGGCGCGCCGTTCGAGCCGGTGCTGCGAAGCGCCGCGATTGAAGCCGGAGGCAAGCGAATTCCCTTCCCCACGAATGGCGAGAGGACGCGCGGCGCGTACAACGACGACTGGCGGATTTACGCGCGATCGGCTTCCGATGACAAGTCGCCGATTGTCGCGCTGCTGGCGGCGCTCGATGCGCTTCAAGCGAAGAAGATTCCGCTTGCGGTGAGCCTGAAAGTGATTTTTGAAGGCGAAGAAGAAGCCGGTTCTCCCAATCTTCAAAAGACACTGGAGCTGCACAAGAATTTGCTCGGGGCAGACCTGCTGATAACCGCTGACGGTCCGGTGCACCAAAGCGGGCGGCCCCTTGTTTTCTTTGGGAACCGAGGCGACATCGGCATCGATTTGACGATTTATGGGCCGGTCCGCGCGCTGCACAGCGGGCATTATGGAAACTGGGCGCCGAATCCAGCGATGGAATTGTCGCGGCTGCTGGCGTCGATGAAGGATGAAGATGGTCGCGTGCTGATTCCCGGCTATTACGATGATGTGACGCCACTCGGGGAAGCAGAGAAGAAAGCACTCAGAGAAATGCCGGAGAACGACGCGGACCTGGAACGCGAGCTGGGCATTGCGAAGCCCGAGGGCGGCGGAAGGAAGCTCGTGGAATTGATCATGGAGCCCTCGCTGAACGTTCGCGGATTGCGCAGCGCATATGTCGGCGCGCAAGCGCAAAATGTGGTGCCCGAGAAAGCAGAAGCTTCTTTGGAAGCGCGGCTAGTGAAGGGTGAAGACCCTAAGAAAAAGTTTGAGCAGATCGCGTCGTTCATCGAGAAACAAGGATTTTTTGTCGTTGATCGCGAGCCCACGATGGACGAGCGGCGGGCTCATCCACGGATTGCGAAAGTGAATTACGAGGGCGGGTACCGCTCTTCGCGCACCCCGATGGACTTGCCAATGTCGAAAGCGATTGTCGGCGCAGTGAAAGCCGCGGCGGGCAAAGACACGGCAATCATGCCATCCACAGGAGGCAGCGTGCCGATGTACATCTTCGACGACTTGGGCTTGCAGTGGGTGGGGGTGCCGATCGTGAATTACGACAATCATCAGCACAGTTCGGATGAAAATTTGCGGCTCGGGCACTTTTGGAGGGGGATGGAGATTTACGGAGCGATTTTGGCGGATTTGCATTGGTGACCGCTCCACTCGCCTCTGTCTGACGCCCGTGGCTCAACTACACCAGGTTAGCGCAGGCTGCATGCGGACATTCCCGCAAATGCTATATAAATGGCCTGTTTCGTCCCCGCTCCAGCGATGTTTAGCTTTTCATCCCTCTTGTCGGCTACATGTAGTTGCATTGCGAACTTCTCGGGCTCTACGCGCCAGAGCGTCACTGGTAAAGCGGCGTTGTCATTTCCGGGGTAAGCCCATTTTCCGTAACGCTCATCAATCGCTGCTTGCGGGCGTCGAAAGGGACGGATTTGTCGTACGTCGCCGTCAAGCTCTTTTGGGAATGTGGCGCTCGGTTCTGTAGGGGTTTCTAACCACAACTGAAAGCAATCGGCGGATTTGCACCTCAATAGTTTCGGATTTGGCAAAACGAGCCGCTTGTTCTTCTCTTGCTGAGCCGTTTGGCAATTTGACTAGATCAATATGGCAGCGCCGATGGGCCCTTTCATTTGACCCCCTTGAGACCTGCACAACTTCTCGGAGCTACCTTTTCAGCTTACTGGCCCTTGGCGATTTGTGTTTCCTCGTGACTCACAGAAAGCTCCGACTAAGACTGCCGCAGCATGCTGCGCCACTACAAAGACAGGAAGTTTTGCAGCAGGTGCTTGCCGGAGTCCGTGAGGACGGATTCGGGGTGGAACTGGACGCCTTCGATTTTGTGGCGGCGGTGCCGGAGGCCCATGATGATGCCGTCGTCGGTTTCGGCGGTGATGGAGAGCTCGCGGGGCAGGGACTTTCTTTCGACAATGAGCGAGTGATAGCGCGTGGCGGTGAGCGGGTCGGGCAGTTTGCGGAAAATGTTTTTGCCGTCGTGATGGATTTCGCTGGTTTTGCCGTGAAAGAGCTTTGGGGCGCGGACGATTTTTCCGCCAAATGCGGCGCCTATGGCCTGATGGCCGAGGCAAACTCCAAGAATAGGAAACTTTCCGGCGAGGCGCTCGATTAACTCTACAGAGATGCCCGCATCCTGCGGTGTGCAAGGGCCAGGAGAAATCACGATGCGTTCAGGCTTGCGGCGCGCGACCTCTTCGACGGTGATTTTGTCGTTGCGATGAACTTCAACGTTGCAACCGAGTTCGCCAAGATACTGCGCGAGGTTGTAGGTGAACGAATCGTAGTTGTCCAAAAGCAGAATCATGGCTACTTCCCTGCTCGGTTTCCCCGGGCTGCAGCCTGCAACGCGGTCAGCAAAGCTTTCGACTTGTTGATGCTCTCTTGATATTCCCCTTGGGGCGTTGAATCCGCAACTATGCCGCCGCCGGCCTGCACGTAAGCGACGCCGTTCTTGACGACCATGGTGCGCAGCGCGATGCAGGAGTCGAGGTTGCCCGCAAAGTCCAGGTAAAGGATGCCGCCCGCGTAAATGCCGCGGCGAGTGCCCTCAAGCTCTTCGATGATTTCCATGGCGCGTACTTTGGGGGCACCGGAGACCGTTCCGGCGGGGAAACAAGCCATTAAGGCATCGAAGCAATCGACGTCCTCGCGCAAGCGGCCGCGCAGGCTCGACACGATGTGCATGACATGCGAGTAGCGCTCGACGGTGAGGAGTTTTTCCACCTTGACTGTGCCGTATTCGCAGACGCGGCCAAGATCGTTCCGGCCGAGGTCGACGAGCATGATGTGTTCGGCGCGCTCTTTTTCGCTGGCGAGCATTTCGCGCTCGAGGCGCTGATCTTCGGCTTCGTCCTTGCCGCGGCGGCGGGTGCCGGCGATGGGGCGATAGAAAACGTCGCGTCCATGGACTTTGACGAGCATTTCCGGCGAACTACCCACGACGGCCACGTCGTTGAGCTGGAGGTAGAACAGATAGGGCGAGGGATTGAGTGCCCGCAACTGGCGATAAACTTCAAAAGGATTGGGCTGGGCCTTCGCGGAAAAACGCTGGCTGAGAACAACCTGGAAAATGTCGCCTGCGCGGATGTACTGCTTGGCCTTTCGCACGACTTTGAGATATTCGGGTTTACGGAAATTCGAACTTACTTTCAGCGGGGCACGCCTGGAAGCGTTCGCGGATTTGCTCGGACGCTCCGCCGCAACCGGTTCTTCTAGAAGCTGCCGCGTTCCCTTGATTTCGCGCACAGCGGCGTCGTATTTCGCACGCAGACCGCCGTGGCCCTCGGTGAAAACGTTGCGAACGATCCACAAGCGGTGTTGAACGTGATCGAAGGCAATCAGGCCGTGATAGAACATGAGCACCGCATCGTAGAGACCGATCTCGTCGCGCAGGCGCTTGGGAAGGCGCTCGATCAATCGAACCATGTCGTAACTGAAGTAACCGATGGCCCCAGCGATCAGGGGCGGTAAGCCGGGAAGCCTGACCGGCCGGAAACGCTCGACGCGCTCGCGCAAGAAGGAAATGGGATCGCGCTCCTCCCAGACGAGGCGTTCGCGGTTTTCGAGAACGCAAGCGCCATTCCCATAGCGGAAGACCTCTTCGGGATGCGCACCCGCAAACGTGTAGCGCGCGATCTTTTCTCCGCCTTCGACGCTTTCCAGGAGAAACGAATAACGCGCACTTTGCGCAATGCGCAGGTAGGCGCTCACAGGTGTCAGCAGATCCGCGGAAAATACATCGTAGACAGGAATGAGATTTCCCTGTTGCGCGAGGCGCTGGAATTCGCGGATGTCAGGCTGAATCATAGATGAAAGGGCTTATAGTCCAACATAGAAACTCCAAAGTAGAAGGCGTTTGTTGAAAGAAAAGGTTTACCCGCTTTTTAAGGCGCAGAAAGAAGAAAGATTAAGAACGCCATCGCAGGGCGGAAACGACAGCACGGCGCATGGCGGCTTCGGGAGCGCGCTTTCCGGTCCAGATTTCCCATTGCGCGAAACCTTGCGCCAGAAACATGTTTACCCCGGACACTGTGGCAATCCCCTTCTGCGCCGCCGCCTCCAAGAGCTTGGTCCTCTCGGGGCGGTAGATGAGATCCATGACGATGCGACATTGTAACTCACGAGCTGATAAAGGGGAAATGCCTTCGTGGGGGTGCATGCCAACAGGCGTGGCATTCAAGATAGCGTCAAAGGATTCCGCGCGCAGTGCGCGTCGAGGAATGACTTCGCCGCCAACGGCGTGGGCTAGTTGTTTTGCAGCGCTCTCGCGACGGGCGCAAATGCAGACTTGGGCCCCTGCACGCGCCAGACCAGAGGCGGCGGCCCGCGCGGAGCCACCGGCGCCGAAAATCAACACGCGACTCCCTCGGATACTGAGCTTCTTTTGAAGCGCGCGCAGCACGCCGACGTAATCGGTGTTGCTGCCATAGAGCGAGCCATCGCGCCGCACGACGACTGTGTTTACGGCGCCAATCTCCTCCGCCAGCGGTTCGCATTCCTTCAAGTGTTTCAGAATGGCCTGCTTGTGCGGAATCGTGACGCTGAACCCGCGCACGCCAAAGTCAGGGATGGCTTTCAAGAAATCGCCGAGCTGGTGAACGAGGAACGGAAGGTAGACGGCATTTATGTGACGCGCCGCGAACCCGGTGTTGTGCAGCAGCGGCGAAAGAGAATGGCCAATCGGGTCTCCAATCACACCATAAACCTGGGTTTTTCGGTCAAGCAAGTGGGGCCGATAGAGACCAAGCGTTTCCTCGAGCGAAACCTGGCCGGGGGCCGTGGCTTCGGCGACCGGCGCATAGGCCAGTTCGCTGCCTTCGCGCAGCGCGAGCAGGCGTGCGGGCATCCCCACATCTCCCATGGGCACAGCCACAAAGTTTCGAGAGCGCCGGGCAACTTTTAGGAGGCGAACGCTGTCAGCGATGGTTTTCGCCTGCGCCGCGATTTTCACAGCATCCACCAGACCGTGCCGCGCGACGACGACATTGCGGGGAAGGTTGGGCGTGCGGTCGAAATCGTGGATCGAGAGCATAATGCGAGGCGGCACAGGATAGGCCCGCAAAAAACCTTCCGGCAGCTCGCGGAAAGTTTCCATTTCGACATCGCACCACTGGCAGCCTGCTTCGCGGGCCTGGCTGAGCCAGTAAAGCTGGCAGGCGATGTCGCCAGCGAACTTTCCACCACCCTCTTTGCGGCGGCAAGTGGCAAGAAACGTGACACTTGCCGGGCGGTGGGCTTTCAGCCAGTGGATGAGCTGCGCGCGCTGATCATCGCTATGCAACCAATCGAGGCGGAGTTCTACGGTCCGGGCACTTCGCGAGGCCCTGCGCACTTGCCGGGACATTTCCGCCGCTGTCCCGGCCGCTGCGACGGCACAAACCCGCCCCTCGCCCTTGCCAAAGAGTGTCATCCTCCGCCTCAGGCCGCCAAGCTACTGAAAAGACGGCCTCTAAGTATGCCGCATCCGTCGCGCTGCGACAGTATCAAAAGTGTAAAGCAACTCCAGGCTTGTGATTGACGCGAGGGACACGCCTTGATAATTTCACTAAGAAACGTCCCCGCACGGCCGGTTCAGGCGTGTCTTCGAAGGAGTTGTGGAATGCGCGCGAATATAGCTGCTTTGTCTCTCGTTGTGATGATGGGTGTGGCGGTGAGTTCTGCACAAGAGCCCCGGACTACTCTGCACGTGCCAACGGCGCCCGATTACAACACCATCAATTGCTCCGGTTTTGTGAGGGACCAAAGGATGTCCGAAGACTACCGGCTCATCTCCGGCGAGCAATCCAACTACAAGCTCACGTTCACGAGCGGAGATTATGTGTACATCAATCGCGGGCAAGACAAGGGTGTGCGCGTAGGGGACCGGTTCTCTGTGGTGCGGCCCGACGATTACGCCGGTGACGCGCCGTGGTTCAAGTGGCAGGAAAAACTGATGAAGGCCATGGGCACACAGTACATTGATGCCGGACAAGTTCGCGTCGTCAACGTCCAGCCAAAGGTTTCCATCGCTCAGATCATCTTCTCCTGCGACTACATGCAACGCGGAGATATTGTTCTGCCCTACCAGGAGCGCCCGGCGCCTCCGTACAAGGAAGCTGCCGCCTTCGACCATTTTGCGCCGGTAAGCGGCAAGCCCGTGGCCATGGTGGTATCCGGAAAAGATCACATGGACGCCTACGGAAAAAACAGCGCGATCTATGTGAATCTGGGGACCAACCAGGGGGTCAAGCTGGGCGATTACTTCCGCGTATTCCGCTATCAAGGCTCGACGGCGGAGACCGTGCCGCAAACAAAGGATTACCAATTCACGATGTACGGATTTGGCAGTGCGCCCCAGCGTTACAGCTGGAACGACCTGCCCCGCGAGATTCTTGGCGAGGGAATCGTGTGCATGGTGAGCCGCAATTCGTCCACCGTCATGATTACGTTCAGTTCTTCGGAAATCTACGCAGGCGACTATATCGAAATCGAATAGCGGCCGACGTCTCGTGAAGGGATTCAAAGGCCCGTCGCGGCATCCTGCGCGGGCCTTTTTTCTTTGTGCTGGCCGGCAAACCTATCGTCCGTCCCAGCAGGACCGTTAGATTTTTCCGGAAGTGGGAGTGTCCGAGAACGCTTCGCAAGTAAATCCGTAGAGGCGCGTTTCTGGATCTTTCCAGGCCCCGCGCGCCAATCCAGCCTTTCGGCAGGTTTCTTCGAGAAACTGTTCACGCGTAAGTCCATGTTCCGTGGCGACCTTTGGCAGAAGGAGTCCGCGTTTCGAATGATTCACGACCAGGAGGCCATGGCGCCCAATCTCGATCGCATCGGGAGGAATTGGCTCCAACGGGGAGAGCAAGGAAATCTCAATGCTCATCTCACGTAGTTGGGGTTCTTTTATGGGAGCAAAGCGAGGATCCTCCAGGGCAGCGCTCACAGCACACCGGACAACAGCCTCGCCTAAGGATTCGTGAGGTTCGGTCACTCCAATACACCCTTGCAGGCGCCCTCGCACATGAAGGGTTACGAAAACTCCGCGGCGCTCGGCAAAAACTCCTTCGCAAGGGATGGCGTCTGGAAGCTTGCGGTGTAGGACCACTTCACAAATAGCTTTGCGCGTTAGCTCCAGCAGGGCGCGCCGGTCCGCTTCAGAGAGGCACGGCATCCTGAGGCTTCTTGCTGGATTCGAGCATGCGCAACCTGCGCCGCTGCTTGATGCTGTCGTCTACGTGGCTCCAAAAGCGGAGGAAATACTGCGCGGCAGATACCAACGCGCTGATGACAACGAGCCACATCAGGGCGAGGCCCAAGAGGTCCATGGACGGATGTCTTGCAGCCACGATCACCATGGCCACGGCACAGACTTGCAGGACCATTTTAGTCTTTCCAAGGGTGGAGGCTTCGATGGTGAATCCTTCCGCGGAAGCAATATTCCGCAGGCCCAAAACGGTAAACTCGCGTCCGATAATAATTACCACCATCCACGCCTTGACCAGGTGCATGTCCACCAGAGCGATAAACGCCGCGGAGATGAGCAGCTTATCTGCGATGGGGTCGAGCAGTATGCCAAGGGTTGTCACCTGCTTGCGCCGGCGCGCCAAATACCCGTCCGCCCAGTCGGTTGCGGCCGCCAAAAGCAAAATCAAAACGCCCCAAACCTCGAAGTGTATGGTAAATCCGAACATCCCTACAGTCGGGCTCCGCGTCAGGAGAATCACAATGAGCACGGGAACGAAAAATATCCGCAGCAGCGTGAGTGAGTTCGGAAGATTCATAGGCGAATGACGGTGAGGGGCCACCCTGTGGCTTCGGCCACCAGAGTTTCACTATAGACTCCAGCAAAACGAGCGTCAACACGTCAAAACGCACGTGGGGGCCCGCCGAAATCAGAGAACAACCCGTTTGGGCACTTTTTCGTGCGCCTTAGATACCGGGTGGTTAACGGTTCGCTTCGAACACACGAGGAAGAGGGTACTCGAATGGGTTAAGGGAAATGCTGCAAGACTGTGCAAATGTGTCCGGTCGGAGGTAATACCAAAAAGGTTAGAGTTGGTAGTGTTAACCCGCGGTGAACAATGATAAGTGATGTATCTTCAATGGCTTACGGCTTGTGAAATCGCGGCGAGGCAACCCTGGCCCAGGGAAGGTCTGGGAACGGAGGAAAATCGGCGCCGCAGTTTCCACAGCGTTTTCCACAGGTGCGCCTGCTCTGGCAACGACTTCTCTAGCCCCTTCCAAGTGCCGCAAAATAAAGGACTAACGGGATTATCTCGCTGTTTACTCTACTGTAATCCATGGGAAGACCGCGTGGCGTCAAATGGCGCGAGGCCCGCGAAGCAGTCTCACTGGGAGGAAGAAAAGCGCGCTGATCAAACTCAAAACTCCGTGAACAGCAATGCCGAAAATCCGCAGTGGCAGCGTGACCAGCCAAACGAAAGGATAAATGACTAATGCAAACAGCGCGACCGGCCAGCACAAAACGAACAGAATGCACCACAGGAAAAACGCAGCCATGGCCACCTCGCTGGTGAGCGCTAGACGGTCAATACCATTCGAGCCGCGAGCTCTCACTTTTCGCGTATCACTACGACGGCGAAGCCTGAAAAGTTCCACTCACACGATACTCGTTCAGCCGGAGCCGCTTTGCGACTGAAGAGGGAATCTCCGCATCCAGCCGCATATGGGAGTCATCCATTTCCGAGTGAAGGACACGCCCCAAGGCATGAATCATGGCCAGCGTGCGGCCTTCCGCCAGAGGCAAGCGGATGGAAAGCGTGAGAAGGGGGTCAACCGGCATTGCGACGTCGATGCGCCTCAACAATTCACCGATCCCTTCACCAGTCATCGCGGAAACAGGCACGGGAGCTCCTTTCCCCGCTCTTGCCACACTCGACTCAAGAGCCTCGCGCTCCTGAAGACGGAGTCGGTCCACTTTGTTCAGCACGTGAAGACGGGGACGGTCGGCGACATCGAGTTCGCGCAAAATCTTCTCGACGTCTTCATCAAGTTCTTCATGATGGGGGTTTGACAAGTCGCTGACATGAAGGATCAGCGCCGCCTCATGAACTTCTTCCAGCGTGGCGCGGAACGCCGTTAACAATCCTTTCGGCAGGTCGCGGATGAAACCGACTGTATCCGAAAGGAGCACGCGGCGATTCGAAAGCAGGCGAATCGCGCGGATGGTTGGATCAAGCGTCGCAAACATTTTCGACGAAACCAAGACTTCGGCGCGGCTGAGGGCATTGAACAGCGTGGATTTCCCGGCGTTGGTGTAGCCCACAAGCGCGATCGTTCCCAGCGGGACAGCGTTGCGCGCTTCGCGGCGCAGCGCGCGTTGCTTGCGTACCTCATCAATGCTGGCTTGAATCTTGCGCACGCGCTCGCGGATCCGGCGGCGATCGGTTTCTAGCTTTTTTTCGCCAGGGCCGCGAACGCCGATGCGTCCCGCCCCTCCTCCCGCCCCCCCTGCGCCACCACCACCGCTCTTGCCGCCCAAACGGGACATGGCCGTTCCCTTCCCGGTCAGGCGCGGCAGCAAGTAATTTAGTTGCGCCAGTTCCACTTGCAACTGGCCTTCTCGGCTTCGGGCGTGGCGCGCAAAAATATCGAGAATAAGCTGCGTGCGGTCAATCACGCGGCGATCCGTGGCTGCTTCGATGTTTCGCTGCTGAACGGGAGAAAGATTGCTGTCGAAAATGATGAGCGGTGCTTTGCGAGCCGTCGCTTCGGCCCGGATTTCATCCAGCTTGCCGCGCCCGACGAGCGTGGCAGGATCGGCCGCTTCGCGCAATTGAAAGACCGTTCCGGCAACCTCAGCGCCGGCGCTGCGGGCCAGCTCGACCAATTCGGAAAGCGATTCGCGGCCTTGTTCACCGGCGGGCGTTCCCGGGAAACGGGGCGCACGCTTCCATCCCACGCCAACCAGCAAGGCACGCTCCGCTGTCGAGACTTGATGCTGTGTTTTCGTCACGGAAGCAGGCCGGGAGTCACAATAAGGTCTTGCGCTTTCTTGGAGGAATACATCCGAAAAGGAATTATACACCTCTCTCGCGAGCGCCGCGACCGGCTTCTACCCCCTGAGATTGCAAGAACTCGAAGACACTCGCCTGCAATTCCGGCTCGTCGCCAAACCCCGAAAACCAGTGAACGCCAGCTTCTTTGCGAAACCAGGTCAGTTGGCGTCTGGCATATCGCCGCGTGGCTTGCTGAATGGTCTCGCGCGCTTGTTGCAGTGATAATTCGTTCCGAAGGACCGCACGCAATTCGTGGTAGCCGATAAAATCAAATGGCTTTGCGTTTTCGTTTAGGCCGCTTTTGAGCAGCTCTCGAACCTCTTGCAGCCATCCGTGCTCGATCATGGAAGCGGTCCGCGCATGGATTCGTTCATAAAGCTTTTCGCGCGCCGGCATCAAACCCGTTTTCACGATGCGCCAGCCTTCGAGCGGTTTGCGCCCCGCGCGGTGCACTTCTGAAATGGGTTTGCGCGTAATCAGACACACTTCGATCGCTCGAATCAATTTCTGTTCATCCGCTGGGGCAATTCTTGTGGCAGCCCGAGAGTCGAGCCGCTTCAGGATCTGGTGTAGGTAGCCAGGCGGATGTTCCGCGGCCCCAGCGCGCAATCGTTCGCGTAGTTCCTCGGAGCGCTGAGGTATATCCGCAAGGCCCTCGAGCAGTGCACGTAAATACAAGCCTGTACCCACGGTGAGAATCGGGAACCGTTGTCGCTGCCGCAAGTCTTGAAGCACTTCCAGCGCCAGTTCACGGTAGCGGCCCGCCGTGGTGGTCTCACCGGGGTCCAGCACATCGGTTAGGTGATGCGATATTCCGCGGCGTTCTTCAAGGCCAGGCTTGGCGGTTCCGACGTCGAACCCGCGATACAACTGCGTGGAATCACAGGCCACCACCTCACCGCCAAACCGTTCGGCAAGCCACACTCCCAGCGCGGATTTGCCCGATGCCGTTGGTCCTACTATGGCAACGAGAAATGGCAGCGGGTCTTTCTGATTCATCGAAACAGCAGATGACGCGCCCGAACGAAGATAAAAATAAGCACAAAGAGCACAAGAAGGACACTGCCAATAATCTGCTGACGCTGGAGCTTCATTGATAAGCGGCTTCGAGGGGCAAATTGTAGAGAAAAATGAATCGGAGCCTTATGTATGGCCCACTGAAGGCTGAGGGTAAAGGCTCGAACGGATTCGACGAACGAATGGCCGACACCGCCGCGCGGTCCAACGGTTCCTTACCGGACCCCATAATTCGCACCGGCTCACCATCTGGAACTGAACCGTTTTTCATAATGCTAAATTCCAAGGCCACACGGCCGCGATCACCCATCATGGCCGATTCCGGCATGACCGCATACCAATTGCGCCGCACCGCCGCGACCACGCGATTCATGTAATCGCTGAAGTCAACGCCTTCGGTAGGCGTCAATATTTCATAACCGTTTCCAAAGGTACCGCCCGCGCCCTGCTGTCCGTTAGAACCGCCGTTGAGTCCACCGCCAGCTTTGGGCATTGGGCCGCTGTAGAGGCCGGAGCGACCACCGGACGCAGGGGGGCTCTTGGCGGCGTCGCGAATGGTGTCCTGAAGTGAGCGATTAACCGAATTCTTGGGAAGAATCAGGCCTTGCTGCGGCCGAGGCGCATCCGGCGCCTCCAGCTTGAGGGCCGGTTTGGGCGCATCTGTTTTTGGCTGAGGAGCAACCGGCTGTGGTTGCGGCTCGGGAGCTGTAGTTTTTGGAACGGGCGCACTAGGCAACTCTTTCATCGGCTTCTCTGGCTGCGGCGCTGGGGCAGGTTGCGGCTCAGGGGCGACTTCCCGCAAAACGCGCGGGTCCAGATGCACTTTAGGTGAAGGTGGGGTCGGGTGCAGAGAAGGCTTCGATGGTTCGAACGCGCCAGGAGGAAGAAGCACCCTCAATTGATTGCGGGCGAGTTCGATTTCCGCCTGCGTGGGCTCGTGCGGGGGAAACAATTTCGATTGCAGCAGAATCAGCCCGATTAGCACCACGTGAAAGACGACCGAGGATGCGCGAGTTGCAATTTGCCACTTGGCGCCCTCCTCTTTTTGCGCGGGAATGGCGAGTTGCACTTCCCCGGTCATGAAGATGTCGGGTCCAACCAGGTCCACGGGCGGCGGAAGAGTCAGCGGCTCAATCACGGCCGGGGGAGCGGCGCCAGCCGGCACGGTGATGCGCTCGTCGAGGTCGGTCGGTTGCAACGGCATCGAGAAGTCTTCCCGAACGCCATAGGCCTCGCGTCTTATATTGCGCGGCACGACTACGCGCGCGGCAATGGATTCGAGCGGCAGATCCGAAGGGATTGTGGATTGGCCGTTCAAAGGCACGATGGGCAGCATAGCCGGCACGAGCATGCGTTCGTCCATGGTCGTCGGGCGGCGCCGTTCGGTCGCCGCATCGCGAGCGGGTGGGCGGGCGCCCACCGGGACTAGAAAACGGGAAATCATATGGTCGTATTTTCTCGCGCGGCCAATGCTTCTGGTTGGACGCGCGCAGCGTGTTCCTGGATGCTTGCCATCACGCGACCGGCCAGCGCCAAGGCTGCGCGCCCCGCAGATCCACTCGTGGGAGGCTCTTTTCGCGTGCGCACGGCCTCAACAAAGGCTTCCAGTTCCGCATGCAAAGGCTCTGCGGTTGGGGCATGCAACTTTTGGAAGTCAAATTCCGGCTGTGGACCGGGCCTTTTCACCCCAATGCGCAGAGCGTCGCGCCGCGCGTAGTCCAGCGAAATGTACTCGTGCTGCTGGAAGAAGCGCATCTTGCGCACGCGTTCGGTAGAGACGCGGCTCGCTGTGACGTTTGCCACAGCTCCTCCCGCGAACTCCAACCGTGCGTGAGCGATGTCCACTTTGTCGGTTAGCACGGGGATTCCCACCGCCTTTACTTCGGTCACGGTTTCCTTGACCAGCGCCAGCAGAATGTCGAGGTCATGAATCATCAAGTCGTAGATTACGTCCACATCCAGGCTGCGCGGCGTGAAAACACCCAATCGGTGAACTTCAAAAAATAACGGGCGGTTCAAAATGGGTTCGACGGCGCGTACTGCGGGATTGAAGCGCTCCACGTGACCCACCTGCAAGATGCACCCGTTTTTCCTTGCTGCCGCGAGAAGCGCATCGGCCTCTTTTAAGTCCACGGTCATCGGCTTTTCGACAAGCACATCAAGCCCCATCTCCAGCAGCTGGCAGCCTACTGCGGCGTGCGCAATCGTGGGGACGGCAATGCTGACCGCGTCTGCGCGGCCTCGCAATTCCTCAAGACTTTGTGCCACCGGCGCTTGGAATTCCTTCGCAACAGCGGCGGCGCGCTGGGGATCCTGGTCGTAAACGCCAACCACTTCTACGCCGCTGAGTTCGCGGTACACGCGCGCATGATTGCGCCCGAATTCGCCCGTGCCTACGACGGCCACACGGATTTTTTTCGGTTCTGCCGCCGCGCTCATTTTTTGCTGGTTCCCCTGGTTTCGCCTTTTGGTTCCGCCGCTGGGCCAGGCGGAAACGCTTGAATCGCGATTCCCCCCGCATCTGCGGCCTCAATGAGTTTGGCCTTGTCGAAAAGGAGCGTTCGCCCCGCATCCACCGCCAGGGCGGTGACCCCCGCGCTCCTCATCTGTTCGACGGTGCGCAAACCAACCACAGGTACATCGAAGCGCATGTCCTGAGCAGGCTTGCTGACCTTCACGACCACCAGAGGCTTGCCCGTGACGATGCGCGCCGCCCGCGCAATCACCTCGTCGGTGCCCTCCATAGCCTCCACGGCAACACAGGCACGGTCGGAGATCACCACGGTTTGCCCGATATCCATTCCGGCGATTTGCTGAGCAAGACCGCGTCCGTACGCGATGTCTTCCGCTTCGTGCGCATTCGGCGCGCGGCACGTCAGAACGCCCACTTCCGGAAGCAAGGGTTTCAAGAAGTGCGTTGAATCCACTAACCGGATGCCCTCGTCCTCGAGTACGCGCGCCACAGCTCCGATCAACGCGTCCGTATTTTTTCGCGGCAGCGAAAACAGCAGCTTCGCCAATTTCCAGTCCGGGCGGATCACGCTGAAAATCTTGTTGTGTTTCACCTGCCCTGCCATCACAGCTTGCGTCACGCCTTCCTGGTGCATCAAGTCGATAGTCTTGCTTAGCTCCCCGAGGCTCACCCAATGCACACGTTTTGCGGCTTGCTCCAATTCCGGCGAGGCTTCTTCCTTCAGCGCGATAACCGCCATTTCAATTCCCTGGCTTCGCGCGCCTTCGAGCACCAGGAACGGAAAACGCCCGTTTCCTGCGATTAGCCCCCAGCTTGCCGTGTTGGTGTTGGTTTCCGGCATGAAATCGCAGCCCTGCTTACTTCACGATCCCGCGTTCGGCGCTCGCAATGAACTTGACCAACTCCTTGACGTCCGCCGAATCACTCAGCGTCTTTTTCATTTCTTCCAATGCCTGGGATGTATTCAGTTTTGAGCGCAGGAGAAGCTTGTAAGCGCGCTTCAAAACCTGCAAGCGCTCCGGCGAAAAGCCCTTGCGTGCCAACCCAATCGTATTGATGCCAAAACTCTTCGTTTCGCGTTCTGTAACCACCTTTGAAAATGGCGGTACGTCTTGTGTAATCACCGTAGACGCTCCGATATATGCGTACCGCCCAATGCGGCAGAATTGGTGCACCGGGCAAAACGCACCAATCGTGGCAAAGTCTTCCACCGTCACGTGACCTGCCAACGTTGCTCCATTTACAAGAAGCGTGTGACTGCCAATTTGACAATCATGGCCCACGTGCGAGTAAGCGAGGAAAAAATTGTTGTCGCCCAGCGAAGTTTTGCCCCCGCCCTTTTGCGTGCCCCGGCTTACGGTCACGTATTCGCGAAAAATATTTCCATCGCCCGCAACCAGTTCAACGCGTTCGCCACGAAAGGTGTAGTCCTGGGGATCTCCGCCAATCACGCAGAAGGCGTAAAACACGTTGTTCTTGCCAAATCGCGAGGGCCCCTGCACCACTGCGTGCGGGTGCAGGGCACAGCCTTCACCCAACTCCACGTCTTCGCCCACGACAGCAAATGCGCCGACCTTCACACCATTTCCCAGCATCGCGCTTGCCGCGACCGTCGCTTGCGGATGAATCTCGGTTTTCGTCATTTCGCGGATTTATCCGCCTGCGCGGCCGGCACGCGGTCTATCATCTTGCACATCAACGTCGCCTCGGCAGCAAGTTGGCCATTCACCGTCGCTCGCCCCGAAAGCTTGCAGAAGTCGCCGCGCCAGTTAAGCACCTTCATCTCAACCCGCAACTGATCCCCCGGCACAACCGGTCGGCGGAATCGCGCGCCATCCACAGCCGCAAAGTACAGAAGCTTTTTCTCGCGATCCGGGACTTCCTGCAACAGCAGCAAACCACCGGTTTGCGCCATCGATTCGATAATCAGCACGCCCGGCATCACCGGCGCACCAGGAAAATGTCCTTGAAAATAAGCTTCGTTTACCGTGACATTTTTCACGCCCACGATGCTTTTCAGACGCTCCATTTCCAGGATGGCGTCCACAAACAGAAATGGATGCCGGTGCGGCAAAATCTTTTGTATTTCCACCACGTCCATGATCATTCGCGGTCTCCGTGGCCGCACACCCACTCGGCGGCGCCTGACAGCTTCCCGGGAAAACTCTAATTATAAGCGAACCGCCGCCCGCGCGACACGCGGTTTAAGGGCGTGTAACTTCAATGTTTTCAGAGCTCTGCGGTCCGCTTTTCCAAGCCGAACAAGTTGCTCTCCTTCCAAGGCGCTGTTAGCATGTCGGCGCCATGGCGGACTCGCCGTTGCCCTTGGAACTACTTCGAGTTCTGAAGCCGCAGCTCCCGGACATGCTTCGGGTTCTGCGGCGCTTCGTGACTTCGGAATCCCCCAGCCTAGAAAAAGCGGCCGCTGACCACTGCTGCGCTGTCGTCGCCAAAGAATGGCGAAAGAGCAGCGCTCATGTTGAGCGCATTTCCCAAAAGCATCGAGGTGACCAGCTGCGCGTAACTCTGGCCTCGGATAAATCTCGCCCCGCCGGGCAGCTCCTCGTCCTCGGCCATTATGACACCGTCTATTCAACGGGAACCTTGAAGGAAATGCCGTTCCGCGTCTCCGGCGGAAAAGCCTACGGCCCAGGAATCTTCGACATGAAAGCCGGCATCGTTCAGGCGCTCTTTGCGCTCCAAGCGCTTCAACGGGTCTGGCTTCGTCCCAAAAAGCAAATCGTCTTCCTTTGGACCTCTGACGAAGAAATCGGCAGCGAATCTTCCCGTAGGCTCATTGAAACCGAAGCGCGGCGCAGCGATGCAGTGTTTGTTCTCGAGCCTTCCTTCGGCACGCACGGCCTGGTGAAGACCGCGCGGAAAGGTGTCGGCGAGGCTCAGTTGATCATCCAAGGCCGCGCTTCCCACGCGGGCTTGGCACCGGAAGAAGGCATCAACGCAGTGTACGAGCTGGCCGCGCAGCTCACACGCATCGAAAAGTGGAACAATTTACGCCACGGAATAAGCATAAATGCCGACATCGTCGAAGGCGGTACCCGATCTAACGTGATTGCAGCACGTGCCCGCGCCGTTCTCGATTTGCGCGCGCTGCGAAATTCCGACATGCGCAGCGTCGAACGCCGCCTTCACGCATTGCGCCCGGTTCACAAAGGAGCAAAGCTGAAAATCACCGGCGGCTTCGACCGCCCTCCTCTGGAGCGCAAGATGTGTGCTACGCTTTTCACTCGAGCGAAATCGCTCGCGAAGCAAATGAAGCTTTCCCTCGGCGAGTGCACCGCCGGCGGAGGTTCGGACGGAAATTTCACCGGAGCTCTCGGCGTTCCCACCCTGGATGGCCTCGGAGCGGTTGGCGACGGCGCGCATTCCGACCATGAGTACATCTTTCTCAACACCATGCCCGCCCGCGCCGCTTTGCTGGCGGCTCTCCTCGCTACCTGTTAGAGAAGGGCAGAATCAGTGGACGGAGTTCTTCCGCAGATACCCAACCGTGGATTCCGTCAGATCGCTGTAGTCGCTGTGCAGCACTTCGCGCAGCGCTTGCTCGGTGGCCATGCCCGCCCCGATGCGATCCAATATCCGTTCCACATCGCTCATTCCGTCCGTTTGAATGATGTATTCCATATTGGCGAGCGCCCAGGCGTACGCATACCGCGCTGTGCTTCGATCCAAACGTGTCCAGGAACCTTCCAGTTGGCCTAGCGGGATGGCACGTTTCTCGTCGAAAATTTGTACCAGCCCCGGTGCGTCATCTCCGCTGCGATACCCTTCCATCCACTGCGCCAGCCCTTCCTGAACCCACGTCGGGGTGCGATTCGAACAACTGGCAGCCAGCCCCATGCACGCGCTTTTTGTTTTCTGCGCGACAAAGCTGTGCGTCAGCTCGTGTTTCAGTGAACGCGACAATTCTCCATCCACACTCGTCAACCCCTGCACAGGAACGCGAATCCGCCCGTCGTACAACGCGCCCGCCCACGCCGGCGCGCGCGTGATGTCCATAAATGCCTGCTCTGTGTACAGAACCACGCCAATCGGTTCTGGCGGCGTGTAGTTCAGCTCCGATTCGATCGCCGAGAAATGCATCTCGAGCGTACGCAATACATCCCGCGCCAGCGCCGGTTCCGCGGCTCCGTTGTATTTCAATTTGAAATGGCTGCTCTCGTTTTCCTTGTAACTTTCTTCTTCCTTCTTATCGCGCAAAGCGGCTTCCAAGGCCGCCTGTAATTCCTTGTCGGGACGGATGGAGTAGGCGTGCTTCCACGCAGCAACCGCTTGATCGAGCTTGTTCATGCCGTAATAAGCCCAGCCCGTGAGCTTCCCTACATCTGGATTGTCCGGCAGCAACCGCTTGGCGTGATCCAGGTAATCCAACGCCTGCTTGTATTCGTTCCGCCTCAGGTAGATGTACGCTACGTTCATCTGCAAGGCCGGCTCGTCGGGAGCATAGTTCACGGCAGTGCGCTCGTCGGAAAGTGCATGCTCCAAATCGCCTCGGGACAGTTCGAACGTGGCGGCAGCGTGATGCCCAAGCGCAGCGTTGAATGTCGCAATCGAATTCCCCGACCGCGCTTCCCTTTCCAGCTTCGCAATATATGGGCGATCGATTGAACCGTCATGCACTGCACCGCGCTGAATCTCCTCTATCGCGCTGCCACCCCCGGGACGTATTTCCGGGGGGGTAATGGTCAGAGTGGGCGTTGCGTCCCCGGGCCGTCCACCAGCAGCTACGAATCCCCCTTTTTCAATGTGATCTACGATTGATTTCGGCAGGCTCAGCTCCCCGGCAGAGGTCATGTACCTGACCTTGTCGCCTTCCTCAAAAGCGCTCAGGGCGACGATGCGGCGGCCATTCTTGAGGACAATCGTGTCCGCGGTCGCTTGAGCACTTAGGAGCATGAGCACAGAGCCGAGCAGTGCGAAGCGTGCGCGGGAAGGGGCTACGGTTCGAGCCATTTTCTTATTCTAGTTCCTATGGGCTGTCGAGGCCGGCCCGTCTTGTCCTCTCATGCCGAATCTGACTACACTCTTTACATGTGGGTTGGGGCCAGGGTCTTGACGTTGTGGTGTTTTGTTGCACCGCTGGCGGTTCCGGCTTCGGAGCGATCGCCTCACGAATTGTATGATGCGATCAACGCACTGACGCTCGATTCTTCCCAGGTCTATCACCTCGCTCCCGAAAATCGCATTGAGCTTCGCCGCGGCGATGCAGTCCTATCGCTGGATGAAGGACGCTTCGCATTTTTCTCTCCATTCCAAGGGCGGATCACGGGCGCCGTTTTCTCCGGCCGAGGCCACGCGCTGGCTGTTCCACGCGACTCGGTCGAGAAGCAGCAAATGGGACGTTTTCTCGGCGCGCCTGTTCTTGATGAAACTTTCGCAAGTGCCTACTTTCGCTTCACCGACGGAGCGGCGGACGAGTTGCTATCTCAATTCCGCAAGGCCAATCTTTCGCCTCAAACGGATACATCTTACGTATCCCAATGGGAAGCAACTCTTGCGCGCGTCAATCCGGTGTACACGCTTCGCATTCTCGTTGACATCTTGTCGCCAGATCCTCGGCCCGCGTTTTACGCCAACCTTGACGGCGCATCCACGGGCCCATTCGATGTTGTTGTTGACGGCGGGCGCGACGAGCAATTCCTGCTCGGACAAACGGTAAAAAACGCTTCGGGAACTTTCTACGATACCTGGACATCTCACCGCGTTCGCAACCTCCCGGCCCGCACCGTTGCGTTCCGCGCTCTCCACTACTCTCTGGAATCCTCAATCCTTCCCAACAATTCCCTAGACGCAACCGCAGCAATTCAGCTCCGAGCGGAAACCGGCAAGGCCCGCATCTTGGTTTTTGAGCTGTCCCGCGCCCTTACCGTCGACCGCGTGACGGGAGAGCACGGCGAACCGCTGGAGTTTTTTCAGAACGAAGGCATGACCCTCCGGGAACGCAGTGTGCGCGGAAACGACTATTTGTATGTTTTCCTTTCGTCAGTTCCCTCCCCGAATCAACAATTCACGCTTCAGTTCCACTACCACGGTAACGTGATTGAAGACGCTGGCAACGGTGTTCTGTTCGTCGGCGCGAGAGAAAGCTGGTACCCCCACTTCGGCGATCCCTCAGAATTCGCTCCTTATGAGCTTACGATTCGCTGGCCGCGCAAGCTGCGCCTCGTCGCTACCGGATCGAAGCTGGACGAACGCGAAGATGGCGAATTTCGCACAGGGCACTGGAAAACGGAGAAACCCACCGCCGTTGCGGGGTTCAATTTGGGTGAATATGCCACATCCTCCGTAGCTTCAGGCGGACACTCCATCGACGTCTATGCCAATCGCGAACTCGAAGAAAGCCTGAGGAGCCGCATGCAGGCCCAGCCGGCAGAAGGAATTGCTGTTCCCTCCAACAATACCTTCGGCGCTCCTTCCACGCGGCTCGCGCTTTCGCTTCCCCGGCCCACTCCCAGTCCAGCCGATGCCTTAAAGCAGCTCGGAAAAGAGATCGATTCTTCGGTCCATTTTTACGAGTCCTTCTCCGGACCATTTCCCTTTCACAATTTGAGTGTCTCGCAGATTCCCGGAACGTTCGGCCAGGGATGGCCGGGACTTCTCTACGTCTCCACGTTTTCTTTTCTTTCCCCGGAAGCGCAGCACCGTGTCGGCCTCAGCCCCAGCGGCCAGGAACATTTCACCGACCTTGTTCCCTATCATGAAGTAGCGCATCAATGGTGGGGCAACATCGTCGGCTGGTCCAGCTATCGCGACCAGTGGATTGACGAGGCCATGGCCAACTATCTCGCGTTGCTCTTCGCGGACAGCCGCGGAAATTCCGAACATGCGCTTCGTCTCTGGCTTTCGCGTTACCGCCGCCAACTCGCCGAAAAATCGCCGGACGCCGACGAGCCGGTGGCCGATATTGGAGCCCTTACTCTCGGCGTTCGTCTTAACTCCTCAAAATCACCTTCCGCGTATGAGCGCGTGGTCTACAGCAAAGGCTCTTGGGTCATTCACATGCTCCGCGAAATGCTCCGCCAGCCCGGCGCCAAACAACCTGACGCGCGTTTTACCGCGCTGCTTCAGAAACTCGCGTCCAAGTACGCTTATCGCGCGCTTTCCACAGATGACCTTCAACACGAAGTGGAGGCGATGATGACGCCGAGCATGGATTTGGAAAACAGCCGCTCAATGGACTGGTTCTTCGACGATTGGGTTCGCGGCACCGGCATTCCACACTATCGCGTCGAGTTTACCGTGCATCACGATGAAAATGGCTATTCTGTGCGAGGAAAGCTCTTCCAAACTGGCGTCCCGAGATCGTTTCTCGCCAGTGTTCCCCTCTATGCGACCAGCGGCAGCGGCCGGTCGTTTTTGGGAAACGTGATTGCCGGGGGCCAGGAAACTTCCTTCCGATTTCACACCTCGAGCCCACCGCACAAAGTACTGATTGACCCGCAAATGACCTTGCTTTGCACTACGGAGTGAGCGCTTCCCGCCGCCCGGGAAATCACTTGAAATGTTCAAGCATCAACTGTTTTTCGAGGAGCGGGCTCTTCAAGTTCAGCGCCGCCTTTCCCTGGTCGTCGAAAACGTAGGCATAGCCCAGCGGATCGACGGCCGCACCCTGCATCAGCCCGGCTTGCCCTAATTCGCCGACGCGTTTCGCCCTATGTCCAAAACGTTTCTCATACTCATCCGCAAGTTCGTCCAACTTCTTGCAATCCTCACGGACTCTCAACAGCAGCAAGTGTACTTTTGCATTTTCTTTGATCTGTGGGTCGGTGGTCGTCGTATAAATGTCGTTCCACAAAAAGAAGGAAGTCTCGTAAGACTCTCCCTCCGCCGCGATCTTCGCCGCCATCACTTTCATCCAGATCAGCGCTTTTGGGTTCTTGCTGCCTTCCAGGAAGGCTTCCGCGGCTTTCTTATAGTCCTTCAAGTCCATGTAGTAGATGAATCCCAGGTCCTCGTAAAAGCGCCAGTAATCCGGATTCGCTTTGATCCCACGCTGCATGAGCTGGACCGCCAAATCCGGCCGGCCTGCTCCGCCCGGTGGGCGCTGGCTCAAGAAAACGGCCCCAAAGTGGTAAGCCGGCAGCAGATTCGGATCCAGCGTCGTCGCGATATCCAGTAGCGGCCAAAGCTGCTCCAGGTTCGCGTCCCCCCGCACATGCTTGTTTCCATAGAATTGCACCACGCGCGTCCAATAAAAGTCGGCCATCAGCGGGGCATACTCCAGACTCATGGTTTTCATCAGCTTGGCGGAGCTCAGCAGCACGTAGTCCCGCTCCTCTTTTACCGCCGCTTGTTGCTTGTCGATGGCGTGCTGCAGCTTCCAGATTCCCAAGAATCCGCCCTGCAGAAGTACCAGAGCCAGCACAATGATTTTTGCCGATTTCATTTTAGATTCCGCCTGGAAAACACGAGAACTGCGCCAGTCAGCACGATCGTGCAATAAACCGCGGCGTACAAGGTATTCTGCAAAATGAATGCGCCCGGAACCGGGCGGCTGTGCGCGGCAAGGGCCATGATGTTGAAGTTCTCAAAATTTGGCAGCAGGTAGGAAAGCCATTTCGTCAATGCGGTCATCCCAGGACTCATCACCTGCATGGGCATGTTCCGCAACTCCTGCGCGTACAAGCCGACAATGTAAATGCCTGCGGTAAACAGAATTGCCAACAGCGGCGTTGTGAAGCAGGAGAACAGCAGAGCTAGGGCGACCACCAGCGCTAGTTTCAGCCAAATGAAGTACACCGCGACAAAAACGGTCGCGTCGCCTCGTTCCAGGGTGGGCTTCACGTAAACCAGCGCAAGAAAAAGACCCACCCCCATCGCCGCGGTATTCACCGCCAGCGTCAGTATCAGCCCGCCAAACTTTCCCAGCAGAAACTCCCACCGCCGCACCGGCTTCGCCAGAAGCGCGTACAGCGTGCGCTTGTCCATTTCCTTGGACACCAGCCCGACGCCGATAAAAATGGCAATCAACAAGCCGAGCAGGGAGATGGCGCTCAATCCTAGCGTCGCGATGACCGTTTGCTCGATTCCAATCGAAATCTGCCCCGCGATAATCGACGCCGCCATCATCACCAGCGCGAAAAACAAAAGGTTGTACAGCACGCGGTCGCGCACGGCTTCGCGAAACGTATTTAATGCCACCACGCCCACGCGCTTCATTTCCCGCTCACCTCGACCGCTGCTGCTTGGGCGCGGTCCGCTTCCACAAGGTCCATGAAAAACTCTTCCAGCGTCGCCCTTACTTGCGAGACGGAAAGAATTGTCGCTCCCGCCGCGCGCAACTGCTCGATCGCTCCGTACAGATCCGGCTCGGGCACTTGCAGCCGGTAGCGATCTCCTGTCCGTGTGGCTTTGGCAAGCAACGGCACTGTGCTTTGCCCGGTCAACTCGAACAGAATTTCCATTCCCTGTGCTTTCATATCGACCAATTGCGCCGGGGCGCCCACTCCCCGCAACTTACCGCCCACGATCACGCCCACGCGGTCGCACAACATCTCGGCATCGCTGAGGATGTGCGTGGAAAACATCACCGTCTTGCCCTCCCGCTTCAAGTCCAGAATCATGTCGCGCACTTCGCGCCGCCCGACCGGGTCCAGCCCGGACATCGGCTCATCCAGGATCACCAATTGGGGATCGTGCAGAATCGCCTGGGCCATGCCAACGCGCTGCAGCATCCCCTTCGAATATTTGCGAAGTTGAATCTTGCCTGCGGTCTCCAGCCCCACCTTTTTGAGCATTTGCTGGACGCGCTCTTTCCGCCCCGCAGCCGTCATGTCGTGAATGCGCGCGAAGTAATCGAGCAATTCCGTTGCGGTCAGATAGTCGTAAAAGTACGGCTGTTCCGGCAGGTAACCAACATCGCGGTGCATTTCGATGTCGCTGATGGGTTTGCCAAGAATCCGCGCGCTCCCCGCGGTCGGAAAAATCAGCCGCATCAGCAACTTGATAGTGGTGGATTTGCCGGCCCCATTCGGACCAATGAACCCGAAGATTTCGCCCGTTTCCACCTGCATGTTCAGCCCTTCGAGCGATATTCTCTTCTTCAGGTTCAGAAATCCGTGCGGGTAAAGCTTGGTCAGATTCTCTGTCTCGATCGCTGCTGCGCCCATACGTTAATTTTTAGCGAGAGACAATCCACCGTCAATCCCGGTAGAGAGGAAATGTGCATGGAGTGAAAACAGGAAAGCGGAATTGGAGAAATATCTTTGGATCAAGAATTGCCGCGCGATGGTCCGATTTGCACCAGTTCCGGCTGCGCCGCAGGAGGCGTCATGGGCATCGGCTTCAGCGTTTGCGGCGCACGCCAATTGTCCAGCATTCCCACTTGCTGCACGCAAGAAACCGTGCACAACGGCGCACAAAACTTTTCCGTATAAAACTCGCGGCGCCTCATCTCGCGTGTGTACTGCGTTAGCGGTATCCCGGGATACCCGCGCTGCTGCGAGCACCAGTGCACCAACCCGTCCTCGCAAATATACAAATAGCGCGACCCCGATCGGCATCGCCAGTTGTGCTCTTTCCCGCGCGCGACATTGTGCTGAAAATCGTTGAACCGTGAAAACGAACGCTTGCTCAGCGTCATGATCTCTTCAAAAATTTCGATTTCGCGCGGCCCTAGCGGTTTCAGCTGCCCGTTGTGATCGTGAATGATTCCTACCGTGCTGGTCAGTCCCAGGTCCACGGCACGGCGCGCGATGCGCAGCGCGTCCTCAGGATCTTTCACCCCGCTCCCCAACACGGAATTGATGTTCACCTGGAAATGGGCGTAATGAGCCAACAGCTCGAGCTTCTGGTCCAGCGTCTTCAAGCTCTTCAGTGACACCTCGTCCGGCTTGGTATTATCAATGCTGATTTGCAGGTGCTCCAACCCAGCGCGGTTCAGCCTCTCGATGCGTTCCTGGTTGAGCAGGAATCCGTTTGTAATCATCCCGGCGATCATTCCGCGCCGCCGGATGTGTCGGATAATGTCGTCCAGCTCCGGATGCAATAGCGGCTCGCCGCCGCTAATGGTGATGATCGACGTTCCCATGTCCGCCAGAATGTCCAGCCGCATCTTCATTTCTTCCAGCGGCACCGGTGGAGAAAAATCATCGAATTCATTGCAATAGGTGCACGCCAGGTTGCATTTTCGAATCGGAATAATGTGCACAAGAAAGGGATGCTTGGTTGAAATCAGCGCTTTCGCGATCGCGCGCACCTCTCGCAAACGCGTGTGGAGGAAGCGTAGCGCACGCCAGAACCACACCTTCACCGAAGCTTGTGATTTTCCGAAGCCACTCGGCATGAAAACTTAGAAATCCCCCAGCGCTTCATTATACACAACGCCGCAGCAACGGTTCCTTCGTACGCCAAAAACATACCGCTCACCTTTCTTCATAGCGCCAAGTATTGGCATACCCTTTCGAACTGCAACGGTAGGGACGGTCTTCGGCTTGCCCTGGGTTTCGAAGGAGGCCGTCCGCGGCTTGGTCGCTCCCCCCACTTAGGACCCGCTTTTTAACGAGGGCTTTATGCATACAAACGGTTTTTGAGGCACAATGCGGGAATGTTCCAGGGGTTAACGGAAGGCAAAAATTGGAGGTTTTTCGCCGCCCTACCCAAGGCAGCCCCGGGGCTTGCTTTTGCGTGGTGGCTTGCACTGTTGCTCAGAGGCGCGCTACCGGCGGCTTTTGCCATTGCGATGGGTGTCCTTGTTGGCGCTGTGCAACGCAGTCAGCCTCTCGCGGGCCCATTAGCGCTCGTCGGCACGATTTTCATTCTCCTTCAAGTACTCAGCCCGATCCATCAAGCGCTGAGTGCAAATCTGGGCGATCGCACCGCCGCATGGCTCTACGACCGGCTCACCGAGGCGTGTGTGCGTCCGCCTGGCATGGGTCACCTCGAAGATCCAAAACTCACCAGCGACCTGACCGTGGCGCGTGACTTCGACCTCGGAATGACAGGTCCGCCACTGACCATCTCTATGGACTTCATCGCCAGTGGGATGGTCGAGATGGTCGCCGGCATCGCATGCGCGGTGATCCTTGCGGGATATGCATGGTGGGCGCCGATCGCGCTTGCGGGCGCGTGGGGCGCCACGCATTGGCTTCTGCGAGAGAGTGCCGTCTGGCGCGACCGCAATACCGAAGAGGTGCGCGGCGCGCAGCGTGACGCAGATTACGCTTATCGGCTTGCAGTGGATCCGCCCGCGAGCAAGGAACTGCGGCTGTTCGGGCTGGTCGGCTGGACGCTAGAGCGCTTCATCGCCAGGCGGACCCGTTTGCACGAGCTGCAGTACGCAGCTACGCGATTGCGCGAGCGGCCGTTGATCTGGAGCCTCTTGCTGGTGGTGGGCGCAAACATCGCTGTGTTTTCGGCGTTGGCAAGCGGCGCTGCCAACGGACGCATCACGCTGGGCGCAGCTGTAGTGTACATGCAGAGCGCCATCGGCGTTTCGATGATCGCCTTCGGCGGATTCAGTTGGGCGCTCGACGGAGCTGCTGCGCCTGTCGCGGCGGTGCTGCGGCTCGAACCCGCGATGCGTCCCGTCGGCGCGCTGCAGTCCGGCAATCGCCCTGTAGACGCCAAACGGGCTCACGAGATTTGCCTGCGCGACGTGACCTTCACGTATCCCGCGGGGGGCGCCGCGCCCGTTCTCGAGCATTTCGATCTCACGATTCCCGCCGGCTCGTCCCTCGCTATCGTGGGACAGAACGGAGCAGGAAAAACGACCATCGCAAAACTGCTTTGCCGCCTTTATGACCCGCAGTCCGGCAGGATTGATATCGATGGCGTTGATCTTCGCCAATTCGATCTCGCAGCATGGCGCTTGGGCATCGCAGCCGTGTTCCAGGATTTCATCCGGCTTGAACTCCCTCTGCGCGACAATGTCGCGCCAGCAGGAGCGCCAGACGATGTGGTGCTCGCCGCCCTGGAGTCCGCAGGAGCGGCAAACCTCACATCGCTCGACACGATCCTTGCGCGTGGATACGACGGCGGCACGGACCTCTCCGGAGGACAATGGCAACGAGTAGCACTCGCTCGAGCATTATCTGCCGTGAAAATGGGCGCGGGTGTAGTGCTGCTCGACGAGCCCACGGCGCAACTCGATGTGCGGGGGGAAGCCGAGATTTTCGACCGCCTGCTGGCCGCGACGCGTCGTTGCACCACCATCCTGATCTCGCACCGATTCTCGACCGTTCGTCATGCAGATCGTATCTGCGTCCTCGAACATGGTCGCGTGATCGAGTTTGGCACCCACGATGAGCTGATGGCGCTTGGCGGGCGCTATCGCACGATGTTCGATCTGCAAGCAGAGCGCTTCAGTGTTCCCACGGACGAGGAAGGCACAACGTATGACGTCCTCTCCTAATCGCTCCAATCCAGGTAAGGCAATCGATCCTCTGCCGCCGGCGCTTTCCTCCATGTGGCGGTTGTGCAAGCTCGGGTACAGGCACGAGCCACGATTGATGTTCGCGTCGCTGGTTCTCTCGCAGCTCGCAGCGCTGCCCGATGCCCTTCTAGCCTTGTGGCTGATGTTGCTTGGCGAGGGCGTGCTGAAGCACCGGCCCGGCCTCGTGCTGGGATCGGCGATTGGCCTTGCCGTGTCGGCAGCAGCAACGTGGTTCCTGCGCACGGTCAGCACGCGCGTGCAGCGGCGCTTTCGCGACAAGGTCACGATTGCGTTGGAAGCACACGTCGCGAAGCTGCAAGCCTCCATCGACACCATCGAGCACCAAGAGCGCCCCGAATATCTGGACCGCCTATCCATGCTCCGCAATCAAGTATTTGTCCTTGACCACATGTACATGGCCGTGTTTTCCATGCTCGGATGGATGTTGCGCCTCGCCGTGACACTGGCGCTATTGGCCTCCATTCACCCGACCCTTCTTCTGCTCGCAGTGTTTGCGATCCCAACGGTGTGGACATCGACGTGGCGGCCCGAAGTCGAGAGGTCGGCGCAGGAGAGCGGGGCACAAGCAATCCGGCTATCTCGCCATTTGTTTAACATGGCCACGACCGCTTCTCCCGGAAAAGAAGTGCGCGTTACCGGCATCGGAGACCGCCTGGCAACGGATCGCAGAGCCACGTGGGAATATTGGTACAGTCGGGTGGCTCCTGCGCGCTGGGGCTCCGCATTTTGGCACGCGGCGGCTTGGGCGATTTTCGGGTCGGCGTATGTTGGCGCAGTGGTGTTCGTCTCCTCCTGGCTTCACGCTTCAGCAAGTCAAGTCCTGCTGGTTCTGGCAGCCGGCGCACGCCTCTCGGCGTACATTGGGGCAACCGTGGGCGAGCTTGGATTCCTTCGCGGATTTTGGATGGACGGCTCGCGCCGGTTGGCGTGGCTTGAAGATTACGCGGCGGCTGTCGCGGCATCGGCCGATCAGCCAGTTCCAAGTGCGTTGCGAGAAGGCATTCGCTTGGACCATATATCCTTCGCTTATCCCGGCACATCGCGCGTCGTGCTGGACGATGTATCGGTAAAGCTGCCGCCTGGCGCTGTCGTAGCCATCGTCGGCGAGAATGGCGCAGGGAAGACTACGCTCGTTAAGCTGCTCGCGAAGATGTACAAACCAACGTCCGGTTCTATCTTCCTGGACGAAACTCCGTTGGCACGCGTTCCCGCCAGCGACTGGCGCAAGCGCCTCGCTGGTGCGTTCCAGGATTTTTTCCGCTTTGAATTCCGCGCGCGCCACACTGTCGGCCTGGGTGACGTGCCTCGACTCGATGACGAGCTAGCCGTTGTTGCGGCAGTCGGTCGCGCCGGCGCCGGAGATGTAGTTACGCGTTTGACCGCGGGCCTGGAGACACAGCTCGGTCCAACGTGGCCGGGCGGCGTCGACCTATCGTTCGGGCAGTGGCAAAAGCTAGCCCTTGCACGAGGCTTCATGCGCGACGAGCCGCTGCTGCTCATCCTGGATGAGCCGACCGCAGCGCTCGACGCGGAAACCGAACACGCGTTGTTCGAACGTTATGCTGCTGCAACACGCAGCAGCGGCGAGAACAGCAGCGGCCGGATCACGATTCTGGTGTCGCACCGTTTCTCAACAGTGCGCATGGCTGATCTCATCCTCGTGCTGGATGGCTCGCGCCTCGTGGAAGTCGGCACGCATGAGGATCTGATGGCCAGAAAAGGCCAATACGCAGAGCTGTACAGCATCCAAGCCGCGGCCTACCGCTGACCTGTCGCCCAAAAAACCGCCTGGTAGCTCAGTTTCCGGTTCAGGGTTCGTTTGGCAAATTCAAGACGGGGTTTTGTCCAAAAAAGTGGAATGGTCGGATGACGAAATCGTGCCACATTACCGGCATGACCGGCCAATCCTCTTCACGCGGCACGTGGTGAAAGCCCAAGGTATACCAAGCAACAATATCCGTGTTCTCGATGCCGCGATTCTTTCTCGTCCAGGCCGCAAGACTGTCTTCACCCGTGCTTGAGCTGGGATACGTGCCGGCCGCATAAAGTTCTTCGGGCCGGTACGGTGTTACCCACAATTGGTGGGCGGAGAAAGCGCCGACTTTCTGAGCTCCGTCGTCGGGACTAAGCAAAGAAGCGGCCGTCACTCCGGGCATGATTTCATAACCTGTGGAATGTCCAAGTGGTCCTTTCACCTTTGGGTTCACGAAAATCCACATGGAAGGCTTATCCAGGCGTATATCCATCATTGCGTCGCGCTCTTTTTCTGCAATGGAGGGCTTCGCTACCCAAATGCTTTTTCGGGGGCTGCCGGCGGAGAGTTCCTTTTCGACCAGCCGGTGAATCATAAAACTGTTGTTCTGGCCGTCTACGTCTATATCGAGCCGAAACGAGAAAAAGTGATCATGATTGACGCCAAGGATGTTCCTGGCGACCAATTGGCCGTATTCTTCCGCGGAATGATTGGCGTGGTTCGTTGCGCCATCGGCGGATTCATCAGCAACCGCCCTCGCATCCAAGATCCCTGTCGCGCCGACGGCCACGCGGATGGTGCCGTCCTGCTCGAATCGCCAGTCCATCAAATAGTCGTAATTGCCAACGACCGCGGCGGAACGGAGCACCAGCGTCCGCGACGGGCGGCCAGAGACCAGGTTCGCGTCTTCTTTCCGCCAGGCCACGTCGCCCGCAAACCGCTCGAACAGACATGCCTGGCGCGGCCGAAGCACCGGATTTCCCTTCTCGTCGCTTGAAAGCCCATCAAAGTAGGCGGCGCTGGCCGGACAATCCAGCCCTTGGCGTAAGCTCTTCAAGATTCCGCCGGGATAAAACGCCCCCGCGTCCAAAAATACGCGCGTTGACCAATTACGAGTGGCGTCCATGTAAGGAACGAAGAACTCAGACATGTTTCCTTCATACAGCACGGAACGGCGCCGCCCATGGTCGTCAATCCTCACTAGGCTCACAATCGGCCCCACGCGCGAATCCAATCGAAACCGGAAATACCAGCTTTGCCAGCTTACTTCTCCATCGACGATCTGAAAACTGGGACCCAATGGTTGAGAGATTACTCCCGGTTTCGTCCCCGGCCGCGCCACTTCCGGCGCCTCTTCATAATCGGAAGGCGGCGGAATCGGCACGACTTCCTCGTCGAATACCTCCAGTACTTTTTTGCTTGCGAAATCGACTTCCACGGTCAATCCGCCGATGTAGCGGCTCCACGTATGATAGGAATGATGTGCAATCATACAGTCCGCCATTCCGATGTGACGATCCTTCTGCTCTGGAAACGCGAGGAAGCCCAACGGGACTGCTTCGCACTGCACAATATTCGTGTCCGTGATACCTCTTTTGGCCAAAGCTTTCTTCACGCGGTCATCCGCCAGAATCGTTTCCGTAAAGCCCGTGATTTCACTATCAAACACTGGGCCTCGGGCGCCCGGAACCTCCTTCCAGGACTCGAGTTTTTGCGCCCGAAGGTCTACCCGCGCCTCGATCACCCGCTCTTTGCGCACAAGCACCACATCAGCCTCCCGAGGCGCGGCATCGCCCGGTTTCCACGCTAGCACCAGGGATTTGGTTGGTTCGTGCAAAAGTATGCTTTCAAAATGCGCGTCGTCGCCGAGATGACCGCTGGCGGTTATTACGTCATAGACGGTCCAATATTCCCGGGTGTCCAGCGCATCGAGAGGGTGTTGCGCCTTCTGGGCCCGCGCGCAAGTCGCAAGCAGCAAGCAACAGAACACAACCAAACACAATAAGAAGGAGAGCCGGCGCACAGAAACCTCCGGAAAAATTGGTCGTATGATACCGTCCGGAAAATGGTTCAGCAACTCACAGAGCAACCGATCTCTCGGTGTCTGCTGGGGGCCGAGCTTCCTTTGCTTGATCGCCTTGATCGTCCGTGCGAAAATGAATTCTCACACCGGGCAGTTTCCAGCGAATTCCTTTTGCTTGGGACCCCTGGCGATATCGTCTAAGGGTTAGGACGTAGCCCTCTCAAGGCTAAAATCCGGGTTCGAATCCCGGTATCGCTGCCAAATTTTAACGTAGAGTCATGGTACATAAGACTCTGCCGCAGCTGCTAAGGAAGACTCAACTTCTCTTCAACGTAGAGCGACAGCTCGATCATTCGTTCGGCCACTTGTTCTGCGGCTAAACCTACAAAGCTTTGAAGCACCAGTTCTTTCACATACAGCCGTACCAGATAGCGCAATTGCAGCGCACGGCTGCGGGTGGCAAAGACGAAATCGCGATGGCCGCTGTTCACCACAA